>Ga0183101_1000099_pt6 | contig 73127 bp, 56 predicted proteins | sample Biomet3_FD_127790 | JGI IMG/M metagenome (GOLD analysis project Ga0183101, IMG submission 127790) | Microbial communities from bioreactor (seeded with sewage sludge) at LBNL, California, USA - Biofuel metagenome 3 | ecosystem: Engineered > Bioreactor > Anaerobic > Unclassified ... | reverse complement strand
TGGTCGCCAAAGTCGAGAAGCAGGGCCAAGAAGCCAAACTGGTCATCTTGAAGTACAAGAGCAAGAACAATTACCGCCGCAAGGCCGGTCATCGTCAGCCCTATACTTGCTTGGTCATCAAAGCCATTAACGCCTAATGATCACGATTCTGCTGAAAGAAAAAGACGGTCACTTCGTTTCTTTGGAAGCGAAAGGACACGCCAATAGTGCTCCTTATGGAGCCGATCTCGTCTGCGCCGCGGTGAGTGCCGTGATCCTCGGAGGCTTCAATGCCCTCGAAGAAAGCGATGCTTACGAAGCGAAAGCGAAAGAAGGCTACGCGAGTCTTCTCGCGAAGAAGATTCCTTCGCCCCACGATGACATCGTTCTCAGCACCATCACTAGTCAATTAACCAGCATAGCGACCTCCCATCCGGAAGCCGTGAAGCTAGAAAGGAAATAAAGCTCATGAAGTTCTATATCGATCTCCAACTCTTCGCTTCCAAAAAGGGCGTTTCGAGCACCAAGAACGGCCGTGATTCGGCTGGTCGGAGACTCGGCAGCAAAGCCGGGGATGGCGAACTTGTTACGGCCGGTTCGATTCTCTACCGCCAGCGTGGCACCAAAGTCATGCCGGGGGTCAATGCAAAGAAGGGTGGAGATGATACCATCTTCGCGACCGTCACTGGCATTGTGAAGTTCGAACGGGTTGGCAAATCGGGCAAGCGCGTCAGCGTTTATCCGCAAGTCACCAAGTAAAACGTTTCGACAACATAAGCGATCCGCAAGGGTCGCTTTTTTCGTCCAAAAAAACACGCCCCCGAAGGAGCGTGTTCTTGGCATCGATTTAAGCTTTGAATTCGTCGAGGGCTGGCGTCGCGTTTCCCTCGTAATCGAAGAGGCATTGATTCGCCCATTCGTTATGGGTGGATTTTTCCAATTCGTGGGTGTAGGTTTCACCGGCTTTCGAGGCCCATTCCAAGCCGGGAAGCGGTAGCCAGGTCGGCTCCCAGTAGAAGATGGCTTCGATGCCATGCTCTTTCGAAAGGGTCAAAAGAGCCTTCACGAAGTCTTTTTGCCCTTCCTTTGATAAAGGATAGGGGCGGTTGACGTTCGCACTCTTTTTGAAGAATTCCTCCGAGATGAGATTATCTTGGAATCCGCCATCGAAAATGAAGGGTTCCATCGTGAATCCATAGCCCGTTTCAACGATCCAGATGGGTTTATGGAATTTCGCTTTGAGATTCTCGACGTTGGCGAAGAAAGCGGGGAAAAGTCCGTGCCAGTAGGGGTAATAGGATAGACCGATTACATCGTAGTCAAGATTGTGTTTGGCCATCTGAGTGTAGAACTCTTCGTGAAGAACGAGATTGCCCGAGTTCTCGAGATGAATCACCAAAAGAGCTTTGGGCGTGACTTCCCGAGCGGCCTTAATGCCCGCTTTGAGGAAGAGAATCAAATTCTCATAGCCTTCGCGGATATGGTGCTCATCCACGTAATTAAGCTTTCCTAGAGGCCAAAGCATGCCATTCGTGATTTCGTTCCCGATTTGGATCGAATCGACCTTAATGCCATCGCTAGAGGCCTTTTTGAGGGTTTCTTTTGTATAGGCATAGAGCCGGGAGGCAACTTCTTCTTTCGAAAGGCCAACCCAAGCTTTTGGCATCGTCTGCTTGCCCGGGTCGCACCAGAAGTCGCTATAGTGGAAATCCAAAAGGATCTTGTAGCCGTCTTTTTGGGCTCGCAAAGCTAAGATTTTGAAGGTTTCGTAATCGTTGGTGCCGCCACCATAAGGCTCGCCTTTTTCCGAATAGGGGTTGAGCCAAAGGCGTAAACGCATGTAATTCACGCCATTATGATCGTGGAGAAAACGCCAAGGTTCGATTTCTTTTCCTTGGTAGAAGTAATGGGGGGATTTCGCGTCAACCTCGCGCTGGGTTGAGGCATCGATGCCTAAAATCATCAGAGTTCTCCTTTTTTATACGGGTGCCAACTGATCGGTTCGTCATCGGCGTTGAAGCTAGTGATTCGCTCCGCGATATGACCGTACTTGAGTTTGATCATTTCGTTCCAGGCTTTGACTTTCGCTTCATCGCCATGGAAACAACAGCGGATGCAGTAATACTCTTTTTTCGTTTCGTCATAGAAGAGATCGATATCGATATCGCGCATGAAGCATTGGGGGCAGCGATAATTCAGAGCGCCTTTTTTACTTTGAGCCATGTGGTGAATTCTCCTTTCGCGGTGAACGTTTTCTTTTCGGATAGTCTAAACATCGGTGAGAAGGCGATGCCTTCTTCGACTCTCCCGAGACTCTTCGGGGCATCAGAGCCCATCTCCAGAGTGGTTTTCACCTGGGGGATGATGGCGCGAGCGGTGCCTTCGAGTTCAATCGAACGCATCTTATAGGCGTAGACCAGGCTCTTTTTCTTTTGGCCTTCGACTTCGAGGGTGATGCCGCTCATATCATCGGAATACTCGTTAATGCCATAGCATCCGACCAAGTAATCCTCGATTTCGATAGTCTCACCCTTCAAATCCGAGAGAATCTCGCGGGTCGTGATGATTTCGCCCGTCCCTTTTTTGAAGAGATAGCGGCTCCGCATCTTCACGGTGAGATCTTTGAAGACCACGTCGAAGGGGTCGGTGGTCAAGAGAATATCTTCGCCGACTTTGCTATAGCTCGCCATCGTTCTTTCCAAGGCGAGGTCGACTTCTTCACACCCATGGCGGACCACGGCGCTCTTGAGGGTGCCTTGCCCGGCGTAATGGGTGAAATAACCGGCGCGGTAGTTGGCTTGAATGATATAAGGGTAAGAGCCATTGTAGGCGTTGCCCGTTCCAATCCCGACGGGGAGGTCAAGCTTGCTCACATAAGGATTGAGGCAGATCATGGCTCCGCCTTGATTGAAGTCGAGACAAACCCGCATGAAGGGATCGTAATACCAGAAGTATTGTTTATTTGAGCCATAGAGGACGTCTTTCCATAAGGCAACCTCGGGCTCCATATAAGAAGGATGCTCTTTGCGGTAATAGGCGGCATATTCGCTCATCGTCATATCGATGAGTTTGCCTTCTTTTTTGAGTTTGGCGTAATAATCGAGACCATCGCAATAGCTCTTTTTCAATAAGGAATAGGGCTGTTCCCAGCGACCGGCTTTGTTGAGCCAGCCCGGTCCGACGAACATCATGTTGTAGCCATGCCCGGAATTGTATTTGGCCTGTTCCCGGTATTCGTCGACGAGGTTAAAGAAATAGGGCAACTCGTTATCTTCGTAAATCATGCCGCGCAAGACGTTTTGCGGGTGGGTGCCGAAGTTCGACCCATTGCCATCGAAACAAGCGATTAAATCGCGGGAAAGGTGCGGGATGCACACCATGCCGGCATCATCTTCTTTCGACGCGGCGGGCAAACAAGAATTGACCTTGGAAGGAATCCAGGGTGCCCAGGGACCGCCATCGATGAAGGTGTACCAGGAATTGTTGGTGGTGTGGTAGCACTTGACGCCTTCTTCCCAGCAAGTCGCGACCGCGCACTGAACCATCGGGTATTTCTTCTTGATGTAGTTGATCGTGTAGGCATCAAGATAATAAGAACCGGTCGAAATCGGGTAGAAGCCGAATTTTTCATAGAAGAGGGAGAAGACGTCATCGACGATCCGCTCCTTGTCTTCGTTCGAGAACATCCAAATGCAGAAATCCTTGGTCTTGTATTTCTCATAGAACTGTTTGCAAGGAAGCCCGAGCAAAGTCAAGGCGATTTCATCACCATATTTCTCGTGGTCACGCTTCGCCAAAGCCACGACGACATCGCTGAAAAGCGAAGCATAGGTCATCTCGATGGTGGTTTTAAGACCCCGCTTATGGGCTTCGTCTTGCTGGAAGATGAAAATCGAGAGGGATTCATCGAGCAAAGCGGTGGAGGTCAAATCATCGGCTTGGCCATTTTGAGTGGTCTTTTGCGCGTATTCCGGAGCCATTTCCGGCCGGTCAATCAAGGTCAAAACGAAGTCATTTTTCATAAGGGATCCTTTCTGGGATTTCCTTCTTTATCTTCGCCTTTTATTTTATCGTGGAAAACAAAGAAAGACGAGCAAAGAAGAAAAAGAGCGATGGGGGTAGCCCATCGCTCCAATGAAGATCAGTCGGCGTAGAGGAGAGAAAGCTGAGTCTTCGGATCGAAGAACTGCATGACCTTGCCTTCGAATTCGACGTCGACATCATTGCCGGCGTTGAGTTTGGCCCGTTGTTCTTCGCTTAAGGGCATCGTCGCGACCCGGACGATGAGCGGCGTCTTATCGGCAGTCAAGACGTGAAGATGGACTTCGCTGCCCATCATTTCGCTGACTTCGATGCTGACGTGAATCGCGCCCGGATGGGGCTTCTCAGCCAGTTCCATATGTTCCGGACGGACGCCAAGGATGATGTCCTTGCCCTCGGGCGGAACTTGAACTTTGGCTTTGAGAAGTTTGGCTTTTTCGCCCTCGACGGGAAGGGTGGCACCAAAGGCGGTGACATAGTATTTTCCATCTTTGAGCGTCAACTTCGCTGGGAAGGTATTCATCTTCGGAGCGCCGATGAATTCGGCGACGAAGAGGTTCTTCGGCTTATCGAAGACTTCACTCGGAGTCCCGACTTGCATGATGAGACCATCCTTCATGATGACGATGCGATCGCCAAGGGTCATCGCCTCGGTCTGGTCGTGGGTAACGTAGACGAAAGTGGTCTGAATCTTTTTGTGAAGCAAGATGATTTCAGCCCGCATCTGGTTGCGGAGTTTAGCATCGAGGTTCGAAAGCGGTTCATCCATAAGGAAGACCTTGCAGTTCTTCACCATGGCACGACCGATCGCGACCCGCTGACGCTGGCCACCGGAGAGGGCTTTGGGTTTGCGGGTGAGATAAGGGGTGATGCCGAGAATCTCGGCAACATCGGTGACCCGTTTATAGATATCATCATTCGACATTCTCGGGCGCATGAGGCGGAGCGGGAAAGCGATGTTTTCGAAGACGGTAAGATGCGGATAAAGCGCGTAGTTCTGGAAGACCATCGAGATGTGACGGTCTTTCGGCTGCAGGTCATTGACGACTTGCCCGTCGATCGTAATCGTGCCTTCGGAGATGTCTTCAAGTCCAGCAATCATGCGAAGAGTGGTGGATTTGCCGCATCCGGACGGCCCGACGAAGACAACGAATTCCTTATCGGCGATATCCAAATTGAAATCGTGGACCGCTGTGACGTTGCCTTGATAGATCTTCTTGACGTTTTTTAAGATAACTTCTGCCATAAATATGTTGCTCCTTTTTTAACCTTTCACGGCACCGCCGGTGACACCTTCAACATAGTACTTCTGTAGTAACATGAAGAGAATCGTGATTGGAACCGCAACAACGACACCGCCTGCGCAGAACATGGTGTAGTTCTTGAAGGTATTGCCTGCGGTCGAGAGGAAATCTTGAAGTCCGACAGCGACGTTCATGCCACTCGAGGTACCAAAGGAGACGTAACGGGCGAAGACGAAGTCGCCCCACGGACCCATGAAAGCGGTCAAGAGGGTGTAAATGACGATCGGCTTCGACAAAGGAAGAATGACCTTCGTTAAAACCTGAGCGTTGGTCGCCCCATCGACACGAGCCGCTTCATCGAGGGATTTCGGTAACGTATCGAAGAAACCCTTGGAGATGTAATAACCCATGCCGCTTGAGGCCACGTAAACGAGAATCAAACCGGGAATCGAATTCGCCTGCGTCATGCCCAAGTCCGCCAAGACCCGATAAAGAATGATCATGGTGAGCATGCCCGGGAACATCCCGAGGACCAGCATGAAGTTCATGAGGAACTTCCGACCTTTAAACCGCAAACGCGAGAGGGTGTAGCTCATGCAAAGGACGATGACGGTTTGAACTAAGGCCGTCACCACCGAAATGATGAGGGTGTTGGTTAACCATTTGGGGAAGTTCGTCTTCGTGAAGAGATTCACGTAGTTATCGAAACCCCATTTCTGCGGAATGATGTAGCCCACCGGCTGCGTCGATTCGCAGCGGAACGACTGCAAGACAATGCAAACGAACGGGAAGAGCCAAATAATGCTCATTACGACGAGAATGATATAGATGATGACGTTGCCAATCACCCGTTTTCTCTTCAAGCCCATGTGCTTCTTGTCCTTGAACGGGGCAGGAGTAAAGGCCATGTCGTTCGTCACGGGGGTGGTTTCTACCGACTCGGTTGGAGTCACTTTGGTTTCTTCCATTATTGGTAATCCTCCTCATGTTTGTTGGACGGCATGAAATTGTAGACAATCATCGAAAGAACAGCCGAGACCACGAAGACCAAGATACCGATGACCGAAGCCATATAGTATTCGGAGTTCGCGCCCATCGTGATCTTGTAAAGCCAAGTGATGAGCAAGTCGGTATAGCCGACCGAGCCCGAGGCTGCCGAGACGGCACCATTGGTTGGTCCGCCACCGGTCAGAAGGTAGATGACGTTGAAGTTATTCATATTGCCGATGAAACTCGTGAGGAGGTAAGGCCCAGTCACGAAGAGCATGTAGGGCAAAGTGATTTTGGTGTATTGCTGCCAAACGTTGGCGCCATCGATACGGGCGGATTCGTAGAGATCTTCCGGGATATTCATCAAGATGCCCGTCGCGATGAGCATCAAGTAAGGAATACCAATCCAGATGTTGATCAAGATGACCATGAGCCGTGAGACCCAAGGATTGGCTTTATCGCCGAAGAACGAGAAGTTGTCGCCAACCCAATGCCATTGCTGAAGTCGAGCGATGATGATGCCGTTATCGGCGAACATTCGGGAGACATAAAGCAAGGAGATGAATTGCGGAATCGCGATGGTGAGAACGAGAATCGTCCGCCAAACCTTCTTAAAGTGGATGCCTTTCTTATTGATCATGATGGCGACCAACATCCCCAAGAAGTAGTTGGAGAAGGTCGCAAAGAAAGCCCACATCAAGGTCCAGCCAAGGATTTCGCCAAAGGCCGCACTATAAGCGGTGTTCCCGCTCTTCCAGTTCAGTAGGGTGTTGAAATTGTTCCAGCCAACCCAACTGAAGAGGTTATTGGTATAACCATTATTCGTGGCGCCACTATAGTTGGTAAAGGCGACCAGAATCATAAAGAGAATCGGCATGACGGTAAAGACCAAAATGCCGGTGACAGGTAAGGCCAACAGAGTTTTATGGAACTCATCATCGACCAAAGAACGGAGATCCTGTTTTCCGCTCTTGAGCTTTTTGCCCGTGGCTAAGATTTCTTCCGAGATCTTATTTTGTTTGATGTTGAGCCGCCAAGTGTAGATGAAGGCGACGATGAAGAATAAGGTCAAGATGCCATAGAGCAAGATTTTGAAGGAATTGTCGTGATAAACCGTGATGTAGGTATCCAATTCCTCGTTGTATTCTTCCGCCGGGCCTAATTTACCAAGCGAGGGGAGCATGCTGAGCCAGTAGCCACCCCAGAACACCATATAGACGATGAAGATCACTTCGAAGCTCAAAAAGAGAATGCCGCGAAGGATTTGCCCTCGCGCCAGTGAGCCGAAGCCCATGACACCGTAAGAGATTTTGGTTTTCCAATCGCCATGAACGAAGGTCAAACCAATGTCTTTTATCTCGTGCCAAACGCCCAAACCGCATTTCTTAAGAAAATGCCAAATCGCGATTCCCGCATTCTTAAACCAAGCTGGAATGCCAAGGAAGAATCGCGCAATGTGGTAGAGAAATCTCTGCCATTTAGATAACTTTAAGTATTCCAAATCGCTATATTCTAACCGGCTATGCTTTTCAACCGCTATTGGCGCGGGCGTTGGAGCGGATGTTGTCTCCGCTTCTTCAACCACGCTTTCAGGTTGTTTTTCCTTCTCGTCTTCCACCTGCATGGTGTTTCCTCCCTTTCTATCGGCTCTTAACAAGAAAGGTTGGAGCCCTTTCGAGCCCCAACCTTTGAAGCAAACGATTAGGCGGCGATCAACGAGACAGTGCCGCTAAGTTTACCGGCAGAATCCGCAGTGGTGACGAGTTGGATCTTCTTGCTACCAGCTTCAGCAGCGGTAACAACATAGTTACCAGTTCCTGCAGCATTGCCGAAAGCAACATCCCAGCCCTTGCCTTGGCGAACCTTGAATTCATCGCCTTCAGCAAGCGTAATCGCGGCAGAAGTCCAAGTATTGGTCGGATCTTCGGTCATCGCGATATCGCTATCCCAGTTGCAGCCGACAGAAGCGATCTTGCCGATAACGGTGAAGGCGCGCTTTTCAGCATCGGACATCTGGAAGAGAGCATCGATCTTGGCTTTGTAAGAATCCAAAGCAGTCTTGCAGCCAGCATCGGTCGATTCCGCTTTGATGAGATCGCTGCCAATGACTTTGGCGATATCCCACCAAGAACCATGAATCTGGCCTTGCGGAGTCGAATAAGCGTTCTGAGCAAGTAAGGCCGAGAGCGCCGGGTTGGCTTTCACCTTGTCCATCGCCTGGACCGCCTTATTGGACGGGCCCCAAGCAAAGGCATCAAAACGAGCTTCCTGGCAGGTCTGAGAGGTCAAATACTGAGCGAGTTTCGAGCAAAGCGAGGCTTTGGTCGCATCGGTTTGCGGCTTGACGCCCATCAGTTTGAAGCCCGAATAAGAACCAAGGTGATACGTGTTCTTATCGGTGCCGACAAATGACGGAAGCGGAGCGACGCCAAGGTTATCGCCAAGGGCTTTCTGGGCATTGTTGTAATCCCAAGTGCCGGAGACGACGATGGCCGACGGAGTCGCAGCGGTGAAATCCGCAGCGCTGCTCGAAGAGTTGTGGCTGGTGGATTTCACGAGCGTCTGCATGGCACGAGCGGCGATGATGCCTTTATCGGAATCGAAGGTATCATCGACAGCGGTGAACTTGCCCGAACTGTCCGTGGTCCAGTTGCTGTGGCAGCCGGTGCCAAAGAAGAAGGAAGCGAGATACCAAGCCGAGGTCTCCATTTCGAAGGACCACTTCTTGCCGGCGGCTTCGCAATCGGCGATGAGGCTTTCCATCGAGGTGAGGTGAGTCGTATCGGTGATGACGCTCTTATCGTAGTACATGAAGTAGCCGTTATCGGAAGTCATCGGATAGGCATAGAGCGCATCGCCCGAAGTGACGGCGGCAACGGAGCCCGTGTCATTATCGGCGGTGATCGTCGCAGCGGCTTTCACGCCCAATTTGGCGAGAGCGCCACCTTGGACAAGACGAGCGAACTGGTCTTGAGCGAAGCAATAGATGTCGGCGCCGGCATCAACGTCGGTGAGCATCTGGGTGGCCGCGTTGGCCTCGGAGACGGTTTCGATGGTCGGGGCAATGCTAACGCTATTGGCTTTAGCATAGGCATCGATCTCTTTGGCGAATTCTTCTTTGACACCAGCGGTTTCGGAGACCCAGATTTTAACCGGGGTTCCTTCCGAGGTCGAGCTGGCAGCAGCCGAAGAGGCGGCAGTCGAACTTGTCGCAGCTGACGATGCGGCAGTAGACGAAGCAGCGCTTGAAGCCGCGGCTGACGAGCCCGCAGTTGAAGTAGTGCCTCCGCCACAACCCGTCAGCATCGTTGCTGAATAGGCTGCGACAATCAACAGGATTTTCTTATTGAGTTTCATTTATTCTCCTTTCAATAAACGAGCTAACGAAGCGCTTACATTTTTTAGCAAACTAATAAAATGCAATATGTGCTTGGTTGACTCAATCCTGAAACATATTTTAGGACGACTTTTTCAAAAAGGAAACTACTAATAATATATCCCTCGATATAATCGAGCGATTCCATACGAAACTTTTTACTTATAAACAATTAATGTTTCGTAAGGGCTCAAAGTTGTAGTCGCGGAAAGCTCTTTGGCGTTCCGTTCAAGCGTCGACCAATAGAGGGTGGCGCCCGTTAAGTCGAGCGTCGCAGAAGAATCGTAGGCGCCATTAGCGTGGTAAACGCTATAGGTTTTCCCCGATGAAGAATCGGGCAAATCATACTTCAACAAAGTTCGCGTACTATTGAAACTCGGCGTTAAGGCCGCCGCTTCGCTCGCAGCTAAATGAAGACCCGAAAGGCCTTGTTTTAAGGCGATGAGGCGCTGATAGTTGGTGAAGATTTCCGGATGGGCAATCTTGTTGGAATAATTGAGGGTATTGACCTCATAGGAGGCGTTATAGGAGTTTTTGCTGCCACCTTTGCTCCGGAGCATCTCTTCTCCAGCGAGCATGAAGGAGGTGCCTTCGGAGGTAAAGACGACACTATTGGCCAAAACGTTCATTTTCGCCACGGTGGCCGCATCGCTAGAGACGGCGGTCTTTGTCGCCGCGATTCGATCGGCTAAAGTGTAGTTATCGTGGCAGGTGACATAGTTCGTAGTCTTATCGGGATCCGCGATGGTGACGCTGCCTGAGAACGTAGTGCCCTTAACGCCGTTAAGAATTCGATTAGCGTCGAGGGTTTCAATCGAACTCGTCGTGTTGGTGACCCAGCCGAGATCCTTATCGCCTGATAAGCCACCTTTGATCAACCCATCGCGCATTTGATCGTTGAATTGACCATAGCCAACGAAGGAGTTGCCATTCACTTGCTTGGCTTGTTCCGCTTCTTTGAGCGTGGTCGTTCCACCGGTCCAAGGCTCGCCATAAATCGCGATGCTCGGATTGATGGCTTTGGCGGCGGATGTCACTTCGTTCATCGTCGTGATATCGTGAAGACCCATGAGGTCGAAACGGAAACCACCGAGCTTATATTCTTTGCTCCAGAAACTGACGGAATCTTTGATAAACTTCCGCATCATCGAATGATCCGAGGCGGTTTCGTTACCGCATCCTGAGCCGTTCGACAAAGCCCCGGCATCGGTGTAACGGAAATAATAGCCTGGCATCAAGATATCGAAGTTCGAGCCCGTGGCACCCGCAACGTGGTTATAGACGACATCCATGATGATGTTGATGCCGGCGTCATGGTAAGCCTGAACCAAGGCTTTGAATTCTTTGATGCGGGCATAGCCGTCTTTCGGATCGGAGGAATAAGAGCCTTCGAGGCAGTTGTAGTTGAGCGGATTGTAACCCCAATTGAAGCTTGGGTGGAGTTCATCGTTGGCTTGGTCGAAAACCGGGATGATTTGCACGGCATTGACCCCGAGTTCTTTGATGTGGTCGAAGCCGGTTTTGACGCTGACGCCATTTTCACTATAAGTCGTGCCGCTTTCCGCCATGCCGGCGAAGCGTTTGCGGTTATTCTCTAAGCCTGTCCAAGTGGCAGAAGAGGTGACATCGGCAACGTGAGTTTCGTAGACGGTGAGGGCTTTGCGGTCGATCGCAATCGCCGAAACATCATCCCATCCCGTCGGATTGGTCTTGCTGAAATCCACGATCATTCCGCGCTGACCATTGACGCCACAGCCTTTGGCATAGGGGTCAACGCATTCCTTGTCTTGATAAACGCCATTACTCACGACATAGGTGTAATATTTGCCAGCCAAATCGCCGGGGACGACGAGAGAGAAGACGCCTTTGTCGCCTTTCGTCATCGGATAAGCGGTGAAAGTATCGCTGCCGCCAAGACTCGCTGGCGTGCCGTTATCATAAAGACGGAGCGAAATAGAACTCGAGAGAGGCGACCAAACTTTAAAGCTGGTCTCCTGAACGCTATAAACCGCGCCAAGATCATCGCCGTCATAATGGAATTGCGTAGCAAAATCCGTCGATCCGAAGAGCAAGGTTTTGCTGACGTTCGCCGTCAAGACATCGCCATTATTGAGCGTGACGATCAAAACATAATTCTTCGTGAAATCCACAGTCGTCGAATTCGGCAAAACCACATCGACCCGAATCCGATTGCCGACTTTATCGTTCGTGAGGGCGACTTCGCCGTCGATTTTAAGGACGTAAGAGGTGATGCCTAAATTCGCCAATAAGGCAATGCGCGAGGTGGTGGCGAAAGTCGCCATCTTGATCTTGCCTTTCATGTGACCGGCGGTATCGATATAGACGTTGCTATCGCCGGAGACGAGATAAACGTTATAGACGCCATGAGCGTCTTTTTCATAGAGGGAGAAATCGATGAATAAGTCCGATCCGCCACAGTCTTTATCGGTCCAAGAATCGCCGCCTTTACGGATGAGGAAACCTAAACCACTATTGACGGGATCGCTCCACGAAGACAACGGATACGAAGCGACAACGCCCCAATCATCTTTGCCATTGAAACTAAAGGCAGCGCCGTCACTTCCCACCTGCCAAAGCCACATATCCCAAGCTTTGTAGATGCCATCTTTTCGATAATAGTGGAATTGAATCGAGGGTTCGTTATAGGTCGGGGCAGCGGGCAAATCAAGGTCGATCGAATGAGGGCTGGTCGAAGAGACGCTATTCGAAGAGGAACCAGCGCTTGAAGAAGATCCGCTATCCGAAGAGGAGGTTAATGAACTCGTGACCTCCGAAGTTATGGTGGAATCCGTCCCCGAAGAAAGCATAGCGGATGAGCTCGTGGCTCCTCCGCAACTCGAAAGCGTCAAAAATGACGTGGCGAAGACGAAGAGCGTTTTGTTTTTCCGCATGTGATTTCTCCTGTGTTTTTTAAGAATGTTTTTCCCGACAAAAAGGAAGAAAAACCTTTTATGGCGCCGAATGGACTTATTATAGCACGCTATGAGCGGGGCTTGAAAAGCCCCCTCGGCGATTCCTTAGGCCATGATGACGCTAGAAAAAGCGCCGAGTTTCAGCTTGCCGTTGGCGAGTTCCGGTAAGCGATGCGTGGTATTGATTTGCTCGAGAATCTTCGTCGCGGGGGCACTGACTTCAACATTGTGCGAAGCGAAATTGTGGACAATGGTGATGCTGTCGCTCCCCGAAGTCAGAGTATAAGCCAATACGCTCCGTTCGCTCGTTGCTAATTTGGCGACGGCCGAAGTGAGGATGGCATTCTTGATGAACGAATACTTATTGCGGAGGTGAATCATCATTTTGTAGTGGTTGAGTAGCGAAAACGGTGTCGCTAGTTGCTCCGCCACGCCGATTTTCACCTGGACGGTGGTGTTGAGTTCGGGTCGGTTGGTTTCGGGGAATTTGCATTCTCCCGTCTTGTCGCTCGAGGACCAAATCATCGGCAAACGCCTCTTGACATCGCTTAAATCATCGGTGGTGCTTCCGGTGGTACGAACGCCAATTAAGGCGATTTCTTCGCCATAATAGGTGTAAGACGTCCCGGGAAGAAGAGCGTAAAGACTGCAAGCGGCTTTATAGGTTTCGGGGGTGGTGAAGTTCTTGCTGACCCGGTCTTGGTCGTGATTCGAAAGGAAGTAGGACGAATAGGCTTCCGCATTCGCTTTATGCATCTGGGCTTCGTTATTCTCAAGGCTCTCCGCAAAATATTCCGATCGGGTGTAGCCTTTGACCAGACTCACGATATTCATTGCTCCGCCGGTGGCCGTGCCAAAACGGAAGAAAGAGTTGCAGCTTGAGGCGTAATAGGAATTGACGATGGCTTCGTCGGCCCAGCATTCGCCAACCATGTAGAAATTCGGATCGTATTGATGGGCGGAGCTCATAAGCCAGGTGAGGAAGTTGACGTTCGGGGTTGTCGAGTTGTAGTAATAATAAAGCACGGCATCGAGGCGGAAGCCTTTGACGCCATGGTCAATCCAGAACTTGATGATCTTGTCCATTTCGGCGCGAACCCCGGTCGAATCGAGATTGAAATCGGGCATATCGGCTCCGAAGCGGGACTCATAATAAGTTCCTTTGTAACTATGTTGTCCACCATCCCCCCAAGTGAACCAATCGGCTTTCGAATCGCTGGCGGTATTGCCTGAAATATAGTCGGCGTAAGACTGGGTGAAATAAGGGTGGGTTACCGAGCAATGGTTTAACACCATGTCAATCATGATATCGATGTTGTAGGTTTTGGCGGCAGCCACCAAAGCATCGAAATCGTCTAAGGTGCCATAATCCGAATTGATGGCGTAATAATTGGCGATATCGTAGCCATGATAGGAAGGAGAAGGGCAAATCGGCATCAACCAAAGCGAGCGATAACCCATCTCGGCGAGATAAGGCAATTTTTCTTTGACACCATTGAGATCGCCGATTCCATCGCCATTGGAGTCATAGAAAGAACGGACGAAAATCTCATAATGCATCGAGCCTTTTTCGTTCGTGGAATCCGCAAAGGCGTAATTTTCGCTATCGTCATGCTGGAGCGGAAGATCATCGTCATCCACCCAGGTGGAAGACGAAACGCTTGAAGAACTTGAAAGGGGAGTGCTTGAAAAAGAAGAGTCGGAAGAAACTGACGCTTCGGAACTCGACGAAGAAGTGGCGTTTTGGGCGCAGCCCGTGATCGAAGAAAGAGCGACCAGGGCAAGAAGAGAAAAGAAATAACGAGGTTTCATGGCAAGATTTACCCTACGATATTGAGCATGCAATCGTCGATCGAGCCCCAAATACCGGCTTGTGGGCTTTCAATATGAAGACCAACGCTGAGCGTATCGCCCGCTTTGTAGGCGATGTCTTTCACGATGGCGTCATACCACGTGCCATAGGAGGTGACTTTGGTGCTGGTGCGACCGACTTCCGTGCCATTGATCTTCACGTAAAGGTAGAAATTTTCCTTGGCGGTATCGGCATCGGTGCCATTTCCGCCGCCCATGGTTGAGGCTTGGAATTTATAGGTTCCGCTCGCCGACAAACTGACCGCTTGCTCCAAATCGAAGTTCATCGTGTCGGCATCTTTGGCCCAGAAATTGAAGTTATACGAGCCCGTCTGCGGGTTTTCTTTGGTGACTTTGGCGATGTAATTGTCGCTGGCGCTCGCTCCATTGAGGGTCAGAGTCCACGGGGTCAAAACCCCATCTTCAAAGCCGTAGTTACTTAAGAAGTTTTTCTCAAGAATCGTCAAATGGCAAACGACCGCCTGCCCGCCTGCCGTGCCGGCAATATCGTATTTTCCATTGCCTTTGGCTTTGGCGGCTTCGATGTCGAAACTTTCCCAAGTGACGGGAATCGCCGCTTTGGAATTATCGTTATAGATGACGTTGACACTCTCGGGTAAGCTGAAGGTCTCGTAGGTGTAGTGCGAAATGCTCACATCCTCGATGCCATCGATATATTTATCGACAACGTTGCCATAGCGCATCAGGTTGAAAACCTTTAAAGACTCCAAGGGTTTTCCTTTGGCGTCAAAGAAGGCCTGGTTATCCACCGCGCATCCGCCATAGTATTGTCCAGCATCTTTCGCATCGTATTCGCTCGCGTAAGAAGCGGCCCAGCCGGAGCCGTATTTCTCCCATTTGACTTTATTTTCATCAAGAGAATTCTGTCCGACGCTGATCCAGGTTCCTTCCCAGTAGCAGATTCCGATCCCATTGCTCATCGAATTCACAACGCAATTCGTGATTTCACGGACCGAATTAGTTTGTCCCGCGATGGTGAAAGGATAGTCTTTCTTATCGTAGCCTGAGGTGGCGCCGATCGTGTTGCTCCAGAAATCGGTATCCTCCGTCGTATAAGCGTATGACGTCTCCAAAATCATGACTTTTTTCTTATAGGTCGTGGCGATGTCGTTGAGGACACTCGAAAGATTCTCTAACGTGCCATGCCAATAGGGATAATAAGAACTTCCAAACACGTCATAATCCACGTTATAGGTGGCTAATTTCGCGGCATAATCCGCGTAATTCCCGGTCTTTTCGGGGTTGGTGAAGTGCACGGCGATCAAGGCATCCGGACAGACTTCTCGGACGGCTTTGGCGCCAGAATTCACTAAGCCTGCATAGAAGGAGAAACGGGTTTCGCCAGCCATTTTGCCTCCCGTGGTTTCGTTACCGAGCTGGACCATGCGGATTGCGACTCCGGCATTGACGAGTTGAGTTAAGCAATCTTTGGTGTAGGCGTATAACGCTTCACTCTTTTCCGTGTAGTCCATCGCCGCCCAAGCTTTGGGGCATTGCTGTTTGGAAGGATCGGCCCAGAAATCGCTATAGTGGAAATCGAGGAGAAGTTTCATCTGATAGGCCGTTGCCCGTTTTCCGATGGCGATCGCTTTAGCGAGATCGTTATTGCCGCCGCCATAGCCTTTTCCCGCGGAATTATACGGGTTATTCCAAATCCGGACCCGAATCGTGTTGACGCCGGATTCGCTCAGGACTTTGAAGACATCGGCTTCTTTGCCATCATAGTCGTAATATTTGACGCCGCTTTCTTCTTCGGCGATGACGCTCGAAGCATCCATGCCAAGAATGAAATCATCGGGCATATTCTCGACTTTGTTTACGTAAAGAGTTGAGGCGAGCTTCGCGTCATTACGGGAAGAAACGCTTGAAGAAACGCTGGAAGAAGCGTCCGAGGAAGTGCTTGTGGGAGAAGAAAGCGGAGTGGAGGAAGTGTCTTTTGAAGAAGAAACACCCGTTTGTCCACAGCTGCTCAAAGCCAAGATACTTAAAAGATAAACGACGGCTCGACTCCATGACTTTTTCATCGATAAATCCTTCTTTCTGGAATGAGATTGAGCTTGCGTAAGAAGCCCTGGAGCTTAAAGAACTTTTATTCTTTAGGCTGCGAATCCTCTAGCGGATTATGGTAGGGGAAAACAAAAGTGGAACCAAAGAAAAAGAAACAAATCACCATCGCCGTCAGCGGCGTATTGACCAAATCGATAATGAGGGTGATGGGGAAATTGAATGAGGGCCAGCCGGAGCCGAAGAGGACGGCGGCGAAATAGACAAAAACCGCGCAATTGATAAAGAAAAAGGTCGCGGTGAGCACCAAAGCGAAAATGCTGCGCCGACCATAACGGGAATACATTAAGGTTCGCATGATGTAAGAACCTTTCGTAAGAGCGTTTTTGCAAAAAAGGATTGCCGTGACCAAAATGACGAAATGGATGCCGAGATAAAAGAGTTCAAGGACATTGTTATTCATGCTGCCTTCTTGATAGATCTTGCCAGCCGCATAAATAAAAGAGATGACCGCGATCAAAGCCAAAACGATTAAAGAGCAAAAGAAGGCGATCAGGTAACCCTTTTCCTTTTTGTCCATCATAACGGGTGTATTTTAACATAAGAGAAGAGCTTCGCCCATTTTTCTTTTTTCACTCCGAAAAGAGCCTCGTTTCAGAAAGAAAATGCATCTCAGAAAGAGGCTTCTTTCACAAAGGGCGAAAAAGAAACCTTCATTTTCTCGCGCGCGCGTTCTTCTTTTATTACAAAAAGCAAAAAGGCAAAATCCTGACCCTCAAAACCCCCTCTTTTCATTTTGAGGGACGGGAGTTCCTACACAAAAGGCAGGGGTCTGTCCCCTATGCAAAAGCCGTTAAAGCCATTAAAATAAAAAGAACCAGGAAGAGAAACGAGAGCAAGAGAATGAAGGAGTCTCTCGCTTCGCCTCCTTGGATAGAGTGTTTTCAGAAAGGAATTTTCTATGAAACAGAAAAGGCTGGTTCTTCTCAGCGGACTCTTTTTGAGTCTCTTGATCTCGGGGTGTGCGAAGACATCGCCTTCCTCTTCGAGTTCGTTAACCGCGTCCTCGAGCGACGCCTCTTCTTCGGAAGCGACCTCTTCGAGTTCAACGCCATCCTCGTCTTCGTCCTCCTCTTCGTCTTCATCCTCTTCGAGTTCTTCCTCTTCAAGCCATGGCAGTTCGTCCTCGTCCTTGTCTTCCTCCAGTTCGATTGATTACGGGGATGATATTACCTTCACGGGTCTCGTCAAAGTCTATTATCATAACGACAATTCCTCCGTCTATCCTTCGAAACGGCTTTGGATTTGGGGCACGAGCGTCGCCGGGAGCGAATACGGTTTTGATAATCAAGGAAATCCGGATGATTTCGGCATTTATAAAATCTTTGATCTTTCCACTGCGGTTTTTGCCACGCCCGATATGACCGCGATGCGATTTTTGATTAAGAACGTTGGCTCTTGGGGTGGGCAATCCCCCGATATCGTGACGGGTTTCAACAAGTATTATCCCTTCCGCACGAATGAAAACGGCAAGGAAATGCTGACGATTTATTGCGTTGATGAAAGCACGAGCGTCAGCACTTATAACCAGAAAGCCGACGCTTTGGGCGACCGGCTTAGCGAAGCGAATTTCACCTCTTGGAAGACGATTTCCTGCGCGGGGACTGGCGTTCCGGGAGACCGAAAAGCCAGCGATGTCGGCTTATGCGTTTCCTATTCGCTTTACGCTTTCCCCCAATCCTATTGGCAATTGGATTCCGACACCCAATATTCCTCCAAAGAAAGTTATCTCCTTTCGAGCGGAAAACCCAATTCGAACGCTTGGACGATTGCCTTGGATGCAGAAGCGGTTTGCACCAATATCTATTCGCTCGAAGTCATTTTCGCTTCGGACACCAGCAAAATCAAAGCCCGCAATGTCAGTTGGCTCAAACTTTATGATACGAGCAAATTTGAAAGTGATTATTGCTACGATGGCACGGATTTGGGCTATAGCCGGAGCAATGGTCAGAACTATTTCAAACTTTGGGCGCCGACGGCGGGACGGGTGACGATCAATATCTATGAATCCGGAACTCCTAACGCCTACAAAGACGCAAGCGACAAAGAGAACCACGATGCCAAATACAAGACGATGGAAATGCGCTATAAAGGCCAAGGGCTCTGGTCTTATTCCGATCCGACGCCTTTCTATCAAGGCCGTTTCTATACCTATAGCATCATCACGCCCGAAGGGACTTTCGAAACGATTGATCCTTACGCCAAGAGCAGTGGACTGAACGGCCTTCGCGGGGCGGTTTTAACCGATGAGGATTTTGAGAAGGCGACCCCCGATGGTTTTGCTACCTCCTTGGAGACGATGGAGAAAAATGATCCGATCGCTTCACCGAATGATCTCTCGATTTACGAAGTCCATGTCCGCGATTTCACCGCCGATAAGAGTTGGGTGTCTTTAGCGGGCAACGCGAATGGCACCTATAACGCCTTCGTCGAAGAGGGCACGAGCTATGAATCCGGCGGCGTCAGCGTCAAAACCGGCTTCGATTCCTTGAAGGAACTCGCGCCGAAAGCCATTCAGCTCCTCCCGGTCTTTGATCAGGATAACGATGAACGGACCTTAAGCGTGACCACCGATGGGGTGACAACCACGAAAAAGCCCGACTATAACTGGGGTTATAACCCGCTCAACTACAACGTGGTCGAAGGCTCTTATTCTTCCGATCCGAGCAGCGCGACCACCAAGGTCAAAGAATTCAAAAACCTCGTGAAGAAATGCGCCGATAACGACATCCGAGTGATCATGGACGTCGTTTATAACCATATGGCTTCGACTTCGGACAATGCCTTCAACAAGATTATGCCGAAGTATTATTTCTTAACCAATGAGGCCGGGTATTATTACGATGAAACCGGCTGCAATAACACCGTCGCGACCGGACGAAAGATGGCGAAGAACTTCATTGTCCAATCGGTGAAATTCTGGGCTCAGCAATACGGAATCAAAGGCTTCCGTTTCGATCTCATGGGTGCGATTGAATCTTCGACGATGCGTGCGATTAAGGATGCTTTATACGATATCGATCCCCAGATTGTGGTTTATGGGGAGGGCTGGAGAGTCGGCGGCGATTCGACAACCCAAGCGACGACTTCCGTGGTGTATTCGACGCTAGGCGATAATGGTAAAGGAAGCGTCGGCTGCTTCAATGCCGGCGGACGCGATGGACTCAAAGGCGAAACCCAAGATGGCCATCCAGCCTATGGCTTCATGAGCCAAGGCCAAGCGGATTTGACGGATGACAAGATGTATAACGCCGCCTGCACCTATTTGGGCGAAGACCGTTATTCGACTCTCAATGGACTCAAGACCCCGCCTTCGCAAACCCTCAATTATGTTTCTTGCCACGACAATTACACCCTCTACGATTCGATGAAGTGGTGCCAGAACCAAGGCGCGGGCGCCTCGGGGGAAATCGAAGCGGCGATGAAAGCCACTTTGGCTTGCTCCTCTTATGTGCTTTTAAGCCAAGGCATCTCCTTCTTCCAAGGAGGCGAGGAACTCTTCCGGAGCAAACTCATCAAAGAAGGCGAAGACTATTACGATACGATCACGAGCGATGATGCCTGCACCTTGCCTGATGGCGTTAAAATGGTCCGTAACTCCTACAAATACGGCGATGCCATCAACGCGTTCCGCTGGGATCGAAAACTCACCTATCAAAGCTATTTCAACAAATTTGCCGAGGCGTTTAAGACCCGGACGACGCTCGTGAAAGAAGGCTATCTTGGCGTGGACTATAACGCGATTCAAGGTTCCTACACGAGCGGTGGGACGAGCTACAAATATTCGCGGCTTTGGGACGATATGGTCAAGACCGATGCCAATGGTCATCGGGCGATCTTAGCGGCTCAGACCGAGTTCAGCAAGATGCCGAGCGCCACCTTAAAAGATTTCTATTCGATCTTAGGCGGACGGATGAATGGCGCCAAGGATACGTTAGGGATTGGCAACGGTTCCTTAGAAGTCGTCTATGATTCGACGGGGACTTATCAATCCGGCGATCTCTTAAGCGATTCGCAGCTGGCGAATAATGCGATGAGCGTTTCAGCTTATCAACACCTCATTTTGCGACGCCTCAGTTGAGCCTTCCTTCATTCTTTGCTACAATAGGAGTGTCCGAGATTCGTCATTCTTCCTTTGAGGAGGATGGGCTATGAACCCCAAAAGTTTAAAGGTGCTCCTTTTAACGCTCTTAGCGGTTTCGATTCTTCTTTCGGGCTGGGCTTTCGGTGCTTTAGCGGCAACTCTTTAAATTCGTTTAGGGGACGTTGCCCTAAAAAAGAGTATTTAAGACTAAATCCTCATTTTTGGGTTTAGTCTTTTTTTGATTAAGGGCGAAAAACGATCCTTCAAACCAAGAAAGAGATTTTGAGTGGTTGCTCATTTGAAAAAGTGGTCGCTCTTTGCAATCTGAAAAGAAAGTCGATACTAAGAAAGGTTTTGCTTTGCCTTACTTTTTTGTATACAAAAAGCCCTTACAATTGATCTGAAAGCGCTTGCAATGGGCATTTTACTGACTTATCATTTCACCATTGAAAGCGCCTTGCGGCGTTTTTGAGGTATTAAAAATGAAAAAATTCTCAAAGTTACTTCTTGCCTTAGGCGGGATCTCAGCCGTTGGTGCGGGACTTGCAATTGGAACTGCTAATTTGAGCACTGGAACTATTGAGAAAGCCGATGCGAGTTCTTCGGCTAGTCTCTCGGCCATCCGTCTTGAACTTCAAGACGAAACGTATTCTCTTTCAAATTATAATGATCCTTATGTCCACGCTTGGAATATTTCGTTTACTTCCGGATCAAACTATGAGGTCTCCGATCTTTCGGGCTTGCCCAATTTTACTGTTAACCAAGATAATTCTATTGATGTTTTGATGACTTGGATTAGCGGAGATAACGGCCAAGTGAAACATTGGAAATGGGATGTCCCTTGGTACATTTCATCTTTTACGTATAAGTATCGCAATTTTAATTCTGGTGGAAACTATTGGACCAACAATACAACCGTTCCAACCGCGACCCTTGGCAAAAGCGTCATTGATGCCGTCAACAACGGGACCGTTTACCCAACCGTTTCATCGGAATCTTACACCGCAAGTTTTACGACTTATACGGTTTCTTTTGACAACGGGGTCGACACTCTTTCAGGGACTACGGTTTATGAAAGGACTAAATTCACTCCAATGGACCCTGCGGTTCCTTGGAAAGCAAAAACGGCTGGTTGGTATACCGATTCAGCCAAGACCATTTCTTTCACTAGTGGGACCAAAATCACTGCTGATACGACATTATATGGCACGTATTCAGTAACTGCCGCTTCCTTTGCATCTCAAATAATGACTTATGAAAGTGGTGACAAAGTGACTTCCGATTGTTCGAGCAAATACACTAAAGCCAAAGCCTATATGGAGGTCATGGTTGACAAGACGAATTTCACCTCGGCTAATTATCCCGAAGCCTATTCTCGCTGGATCAAATGGAAGGCTGCTAACAAAGATACTTCCGTTGACCCTGCATCCAATGTCGCCCAAAGCGATAAAAGCAATGTGGTGGTTTTAGGAGCTTTAGCGGCCATTGCCGTTCTCGCCGCTGGCGGTTACTTCTTCGTTCGTAAAAAGAAGAACGCCTAAACGCTAATCTGATCTGATCAGCCGGGTTAATCTCCCGGCTTTTTCTTCTGGATTGCGTTATCAATGGTCTTTATTAACTTAACCATTGGACGAAAAGGCTTTCTAAAGTGTCTTATTAGGCATACAACTTCGGGTTGTTTTCGATTTTGAACGTTTGGGAGTAGAATAGGCTTCGTTCAATGAAATCCATCCTTAAGGAGGATGTTACACGATGAAAGAAAAGAAAATCCGTTGGTCATTATTGCCGCTCAGTGCTGCCTTAATCGTCTTGCCACTCGTCGCTTGTCAGAAAACGACTTCCTCGTCTTCGAGTTCAACTCCGACGAGTTCGTCTTCTTCGCAACCGACTTCCTCGTCCTCTGTTGATAAGAGTGTCGCTTCGATCAAAATCAAAGAAGGATCAATTTCGTCTTCGTTCCCGTTAGGGGCAACGATTAACTACGATACCTTGGTCATTATTACCTCGAATGCGAATGGCGAAACCTTGGGCGAACTCAAATACACCGAGCACTCCAGTGAAATTACCCACTCGGAAATCTCGACGGTCAAAGTCGGAACGGGTTTCGTTTTCACGGTGACTTATACCTTAAATCAAAAGACGTTTGCCGCCAATATGACTTATGAGGTGGTGGAGAACCCTGACCTCAAAGTCTCTAAAATCGCGATTGTTCCAAATTCGTTGAAGGCTTCTTATGTCGAAGGCGATGTCGTCTCGTATGATGATTTGGCGATCTATACCTATAACACCAGCGGGACCCAATTGTCCTATCTTCGCTATAGCGGCAATAAAGAAAACATTGCCTTAACGACTCCAATCGATACCTCGAAAGCCAGCGAAGATGCCACCTTCGTCTTAACTTACACCAATGGCGATGGCTCCTTTAGCGCCAAGATGAGCTACAAGGTCGTCACCAAAGAGTCGACCTACGTTGCCACCAACTGGGCGATGCATTCGCGTTATGTCTCTTATTTAGCCGCCAAAGGCGCGGCCAGCACAGCCAAAGATGGCTCGAGTGCTTTCATGGGCATCGCCCCCTTCAGAATGGGCACGATGAATCCAATCAGCCTTTTGCCCGCCATTTATGGTTATGATCCGATCAGCAAGAGCACCATCGAAATGAACGATTACTCGCTCGTCAGCGTCAAACTGGCTTTGCTCTCAAATCCGACGGTTTCGTTAACTCTAAGCGATTATTTCGATGACGTCAGCGCTTTGACCACGACGGGCAAGATTGATTTTAAGAGCGGCAAAACGGGCGAATATATCCTCAGTTATGTCTATGACAATGATTCCGATACGACCAGTTTCCCGGAACTTTCCTATAAGATCAGCGTCGTCGATGGCTTTAACATCACGAATGCAAAAGAGCTCTCGATCTTGAATAACCAAGAGATTTATTACACCAGCAATACTGCCTTAAAGACGAGCCTCACCAATTTTCGGAGCGCCAATGGCCTTCCCAGTGGCGACATCCCGAACGTCGTGATTCAAAACGACATCGAAATCAAGAAGAGCGATCTACCCGATTATTATGTCTGGCAAAATCTTCCTGAAGCGCAAGGAGGACCGAACTCCAGCGCGATGGTGGGCACATTGAAGAACCAAGCGATTGTCTTTGGCCATATTCCGACCGCGACGAACCCCGTTTTCAATATCTATGGTAACTACCACAAAGTCTCGCTTCGCAATGTCGACGGCGATAGCGATTCCTTCCCTTACGTCGAAGAAACCGATGAATGCTTAGGCAAGAAGCCAGGTTCGGGCGTTAATGTCATCCCCGAAGCGGGCTTATTCGGCAACACCTATGATGGCGCTGATGCTAAGAGCAATGGCTACAAGATCACCATCAATGATTTATCTTCGAGCGGCAACCAAGGCATTTCGACGGTGACCACTCTTGATAAAGGCGGTGTGATCTTCTTCAAGAGCCACGTGGATTCGCACGTGAACGATGTCGTGGTGGATTCTTATTTCACCGGCATCGTCGATGAAGGCGGCTATTCCTATACCGATAGCAATGGCGTTGAAAAGCGTTTCTCTGCCGATATGACGCTAGAGAATTCGCGATTCCACAATTCGTTCTCGGCCATGGTCTTTGTCGAACATGGTTCGAGTCTCAATGTCATTAATTCCGAGCTTCTCAAAGCGGGTGGACCGCTCATCATTAGCCAACTTCCGACCTACGATATCTCAGGAAAGAGCGAAGCGCAAATCACCGAGCGCGAAGCCAACCACGTCGTGGTCGATAAAGAAAGCAAACTGGAAAACTGGGTCACCGGAACCGGCGGCTGGTTCCAGATTTATAACACCTCATCTTACATTGCTTATCTTGAGGCTTTCTCGAGCTTATTCCAAACGTCGAGCTTAGCGAAGACTTTGACCAAACTCGATAGCGATGGCGTCACCAAACGCTACAACATGATTTTCTTGACGATGAAGAGCGAAGCGACGATTGATAAGATCATCGCTAATGATGGCTCTTTAGCTTCAAGCTTCACGATGGCGGGTCAGGAATACATCAATTACGAAAGCGGTCGGAGCGAGGTGAATGCTGGGGTGAGCAAACTCGCCAGCGATGGTGGCGCCTCTTATTTGGTCGCCCTCAATAGCACCAATTATGGTCAGCTTTATGTCACACAAAAATACGGCCTTCCGAGTTTCATGAGCGTCGATAGCAAAGGCGTTAAACACTATATGTCGGCTTCCTTCGATACTTCCTCGGGAACAGCGGTGCCGAGCGCGATTATCAATTCGAAGTACTTTACGAGCGGTCAGGCTTCTGATGCAGCCTTAGATAGCGCGGCTGGCGATGCCAGTTATCTCTCGGTCTATCTCTTAGGACAGGCCAATGGTGCCGAATATGATCCGACGAAAGCCGGCTTTGCCAGTGACTTCGCTAGTTACAAAGGCGTGGCTCCTTTCGGCCTTGTCTTGGGGTATAATACTTATAGCAAATAAAAGAAGTTGCGGATGGTTTTCAAGAAAAAGAGCAGTCTTTTGATTTTTGGCGCTTTCGCTTTCGTTTTCCTTTGCGCCCTCGTCCTTTCTCTTTTGGTCAAATCTTCCTATCCTTATCTTTTGACGGGGAGCGTTGCCTCGCTCCTTTTCTTTAGTCTTCTTCATTATCTTTCGCCTCGACTCAAAACCTGGAAGAAAAAAGAATCGAAGAGCAAACTAGGGCAGAAAATCGCTTCCGTATTTGCCGATCAAGCGGCATTAGACCGTCTTTTTCATCAGGTTTTAGCGCTTCTTTTACTCTTGATCTTCGTGATTCGGACTTTATCAAAACACGATTATCTTGAAGGCATTAGCGCCCTCCAAAGTGACATCATGGCTCCTTATCAGGTCGCTTTGTCCGCCATTTTGGATTGCTGGTGGTTTGGGATCTTAATCGAGACTTTGACCGCTCAGTTCCTGAGTTCGCCCTTATTTCGGGCGATTGAGAAATTCATCGTCACGCCAGTCCTTCTTTTGATCAGTCTCTTTTTGCCTTTTTGCCTGATGGGCGTGAGCGGGGCGTTGACGTCTTTTTCGCCCCAAGCTCTTCTCATGGCCTTCGAATATGCCTTGATGGTGGGCTTTGCCTTGGATATTTGGAGCAAGGATCCTTCTTTTAAAATCGATCACGCTACGCGTTATGGATTACTTGTGGCGTTTGTGATCCTCGTTTTAACGACCGTAAACGCTTACCTTCCGAAGAACCTCATCGGTGAGCATCTGCAAAACGTCCCGTTGGCGAAGGCTTTTAACTGGCCTCATCGCTTGCTCATTGGTTTTTCTTTCGTTTTGCCCATCGTCTATTTTCTCCTTCTTTATCCCTTCGATTTCGCCCATCGAAGAGCCTTTCTTTTCATGATCGCCCTCGGCGTGTTATTTTCCTATGCCTCGGTTAAACGGATTGAAGTATGGCAACATTTTTATTCGATGCCGCTTCATCTTTGTAACACCGCGATGTACATCATGCCATTGACCTTGGCCTTTCATTCGCACCGGCTTTTCTATTTCACGATGTTCATCAACGTCATCGGCGCTTTCCTCGCCCTTATGATGCCGAACTATGGGGATTCTTGGCCCGCCTTAGGAACGGCGGTCATGGAGTTCTATATCAACCACATCTATGCCGCGACCTTGCCCGTTCTCATCGTCGAACTCGGGGTCTTTGAACGGCCGAAATGGAAGTACTTCGGCTATTCGATGGCCGGTTTCGCCTGTTATTTCATCTTCGTCGCTATCCTCAATATTTATTACACGGGCACTAAGACCCTCTACGGGATTGATGCTCCGGACTATTTCTTCATTAACTCGGACTTCATCGCCAAAAAGGTGGGGAAGTGGGCGGAAGATCTTTGGGCTTTGAATGTCACTTGGAGCCAAAATGGTTACACCTTTACCCTCCATTGGCCTTATCTTCTCTCCTATTTCGCCGTTTATACCCTTTTCGCCCTCGCGATGTGGTACCTCTACGAAATCCTCTTTGCCTCAACCGATGAACTCATTCTCCTTCACGAAAGGAAAGGTCGTTACAAAGTCGAACGCCTCGAATTCGAACGCATGCAAGAAAGAAGGAAACTCACGATGAATCCAAATGAAGTTAACCACGAACCCCATCTCACCATCACCCATTTCACCAAACGCTATGGCAATGCCAAAATGGCAGCGGTCGAAGATTTCTCCTTGGACCTCCAAGGCGGTAAAATCTATGGCTTCCTCGGGAAAAACGGCGCCGGAAAATCCACTATCATCAAGGCGATTGTCGGCATGCATGGCTTTAATGGGGGCAACATCGCGGTGTGTGGCTATGACGTCGTTCACGAAAGCGTTCAAGCCAAAGAACAAATCGGCTTCGTTCCGGATGTTTATGCGCTTTATGAGAACTTGACGGGTCGGCAATACATCAATTACATCGCTGACCTATATGGCGTGAGTAAAGCTGAGCGTGAGGAACGGATTCCTCATCTATTGGAACGGATAGAGATGCGGGAGCATTATGACGATCAGATGAAAACTTATTCCCATGGCATGAAGCAAAAGATCACCATCATCGCCGCCCTCGTTCATGAGCCCAAAATCTGGATTCTTGATGAGCCGATGACTGGGGTTGATCCGAATTCGATCTTCCAAATCAAAGAATGCATGCGGGAGCACGCGGCGAAAGGCAACATCGTCTTTTTCTCTTCGCACTTAATCGATGTGGTGGAGAACCTTTGCGATGAGATTATCATCATCAAACATGGGCAATTGATCTACCGTTCATCGATGGAACAACTCACTCAAGAAGGGATTGACCTCGAAGCGCTCTTCCTTGAAAAAACCGCCGATAGCGAAGCTGAGGCAAAGAACCTCTTACAAGAAGAAAAGAAATTTGGATCCTGATCATGGAACAAACTCTTCGCCAAGAAAAAAAGAAAGAACGGACGATGGAATTCCATCGCTTTTGGACATTGGTTCAGCTCCTTTTTTCCGACACTTCGAAACTTTCTTTCCACGACAAAACGAAGCGAAAAAAGTCGATTATTCGCCTCTTTTCGTCCTTGGTGGTTTTTGCTGCCCTCACGGCTTTAGCCTATCTTCTTTATTCTTTAGCCGCCTTATTCCACGTCTTTTCTTTATTGAGTTTCATCCCCGAGAGCGTTCCCTCGTTTCTCGTCACCGTTTTGCTCTTCTTTAGCCTTTTTAGCGCTACGGTCGGGCTGACCCGCTCTTTCTATTACAGCCCCGATAATCGATTAATGATCACCTATCCCGCCCAAGGGATCAGTATCTTCTTGGCCCGACTTGGGGTTTTTCTTCTTTCCGAATATCTCCGGGATCTTCTGGTGTTTGGACCTTTATGCTGCGCCTATCTTCTCATCAGCCATTTCCCGTTTTATTTTTTCCTCACGTTTTTCTTGGCCTTATTCCTTTTGACCCTAGCGAAAGTGCTCTTAGCGTCCTTATTATCGGTCCCTGGCTTTTATCTCAGCCGTTACCTCCGGCGTAACAGCGTTGCCGAACTCATCGTTTATGTGCTGCTTTTCGCTCTTTTCGTCGGACTGGTTTCGTATGGGATGGCGTTACTCCCGAATTCGATCGATATTTTTACCAACTGGGGTCCTTATTTCACCCGAATTCAAAATTTCCTTAAGGATTACCGGGATTATGCCTATCCCTTTTATGCGTTAGGAGAGTTCCTTTTAGGCTACAGCAATGGCTTTTCGTATCCCAGTTATTCCTGGGCGGGTTTCTACGCCCTCTTAAGCCTCGTGGGTTTAATTCTTCTTTGCGGGAGTTTGGTCGTGATCTTCGTCAGCAAACTTTATCTCCATTTGGCGAGCGAATCTTTCGAATATACCTCAAAAAAGACCCTTCTTTATCGTTCCTCGACTCCCCGGAAATTCATGAAAGCCCAATTGATCAAAGAATCCGCCCTGTTCCTCAATGACCCCAATACGGGAATGTCGTTATTCGCCATCGATGTGGGTTTACCGATATTCCTCACTCTATTAGACAAAATCTTCGGGGCGATGAACACGACGGTGGTGGGCAATATCATCATTTCCGTGGTCAATCTCTTAATTTTGATGCTTGTCCTTTTGAACTCGAACCTCGTCGTTGCCCGGATTTATTCTTCGGAGGGCAAGGCTTTCTTATTGAACCGGAGCTATCCTCATTCCGCTTTCTTCCTTCTCGCCAGCAAGCTGGCTTTGCCGCTTCTCATGGGGTTTATTTCCATCGTGGTTTCCGTCGTGATGTATGGGAGCGTCACCGGGGCCAAACTTGCCCCCGATGGCTCCATCTGGGTTACCCCGGCGATGGAGATTTATTTAGCGATTGGCTTATTCGCTTTCTACGCGGGGCACATGATGTTTGCGGCTGGGCTTGATTTCACTTCCTTAAAAAGTAACCATAGCGCCGAGACATTTGCGACTCCCCAAGAAAGAAATGTGGTTCTGAGCGCCTTCTTATTGGCGTTCCTCTCCGCTGTGCTTTTCTATTTCTTCTTGCGGGATGACGTCAGCTCAAGCTATCCGAAATTCATGGCGCTGGGTCTCGTTTATTTAGCTTTCAATCTTTGGCTTTTCCTCGCCAAGATCGCTTATCTTTATCGGGAGGGTGAATGATGAAAAAAATCGTTGCGGTTCTCATTTCTGCCTTAGCGGCTTTGTCGATTGTTCTCGTCGCTTTCGTCGGGACCCAAGCGGTGGGGATTGAGCCGATTATTTATATCACGTCGGTCACCATTCTCGATATGGACCGCCACCCGATTGATTCCAGCAACAAGACGCTCCAAGTGAATTTCTCGCCCGATGCCGAGGATGAAGATGGCAATGCCTATATGTTCTATGTTTTTAACGCGGCGATCTTGCCCGAGACTTCAACCTCGCGTGCCGTGCTTTACTATTGCCCTGATGACCCCTATTTCTCGTTCGTTTCTTCTTCGCCTTCGATCACGGAAAAATCGAGTGTCGCCGGGGGACAGACTTCTCGTTCGGGCCAGCTGCTCATTAAAAACATGGTGAAAAAAGATCCGAGCAAAGCGGCTTATCACGTCTTACAAATTCACTTAAAAGCCGCCGATAACGGCCAAGCGTCGGAAGACTGGATTTATTTCGTGGTGAAATATTGAGCGCCTTGTCTTTCGCTCAAGGCGGTTTGTCTTTATAATAAAGGCAGCTCATTGATGTTTATTTGGAGGGCTGTATGAACAAAATGATGTTCAAGCATTCGCTCCCGTTTGTTTTGCTCTTTTCCGCTGTGGCTTTGGCGGCTTGCCAAAAAGGCGGTGTCTCCTCGTCTTTAGGTTCTTCTGGGGCCGGTTCTTCCGCCGACTCCGTTTCTTCAAACACCGGATCCTCAAACACTTCTTCCCAAGGAAGTAGCAGTTCGTCCTCTTCAGGGAAAACGAGTTCTTCTTCCTCGAGCAAGAGTTCCTCATCGGCTACTTCGTCGGTGACAAGCGGCCATACCCAGAACGAAGTCGATGATTATGTGGCTGGGCTCAAAAAGAGTTCGAAATCCCGCCATCTTTATTACCACTATCTTCGCTACGATAACGCCCCTTCCTCCTATAGCGATTGGGATGTCTGGCTTGGCCCTTCACCAAAGAAGGCTATCGTTTTGATTGGCATGGAAGAGAGACTTCATCCGATCGTTTGAGCGCGACCGGCTTAGCGGTGGTGGATTCCTTCAGCGGGGCCTATGTGGATATCGATCTATCCGCTTCTTATGATGGCGGATGGAAGAGCGCCAGCAAAACGATGGGCGGAACCTCGATGAGCTTCCTTAATAGCGATGGTTCGCTCGTGGAAAAGGTCGGTTTGCAAATCGTTTCTAGCGCCACCCGCACCTCGAGCGCTGGTTTCTGGGTCAACGATGGGGGCAACCTCTTCATCGAACTGTCGAAATATGCCTTGGCGAATAGCGATGGCACGACTTCCTATCACGTTTTCGCGGTTCAGGACCAAGTCCAATCCGCGGGCGCCCTTCCCAAAGTTTCGATTGTCGATCCTTTCGCTAAGGACGACGGGACGAACGTGACTTATAACAACAGCCAATACAAGAATGTCGATTGGAGCGACAAAGCCCTCACTTCGACCTCGCCGCTTTTCCTCAAAGGCGATTCGAGCAAGAGCTATCTTACTTCGGGAGCCGGGGTGGGTTATCAAATCATGGTCGCAAGCTTCGCCGATAGCGATGGCGATGGTTTTGGCGATATCTATGGCATTGATCAAAAACTCGATTATCTCAAAGCTTTAGGCGTCAATGTCTTATGGCTTACGCCGATTCAGCTTTCCGATTCTTACCATGGCTACGATATCACCAATTACTATGTCGTTGATCCCAAGTTCGGCAGCAAAGTTTCTCCGGCGGGAAAAACAAGTGGCAGCGTCAGTAGCGATAGTGCCCTTGAAGACTATAAGTTATTGCTTAAAGACGCCAATTCCCGTGGGATGGCCGTCATCATGGATTTGGTTCTCAATCACACGTCAACCAGCAATGATTGGTTCATTAAATCGGCTCAGCTCAGCGCGGAATACCGTGGCTATTATCAATGGGGCAACCATGAGACGCAAACAGCGATCAAAGAAGACAATTATTGGTATCCTTATGGCGATCATCCTTATTCCTATTACGCCAAGTTCGGCTCTTCGATGCCCGAGCTCAATTATTCCTACCAAGCGACCCGTGACGCGGTCATCGATATGGCGAAATATTGGTGCTCGCTCGGGGTTAATGGCTTCCGGATGGACGCGGTGAAGCACCTGTTCCTCAACGATGAAGTCACGACCGATACCAACGATACGATCATCAATGATATTTCGACGGATCCTAAGACGGGGAAAACTCTCAATTATTCGAGCAATTTGACCAAGAACATCAACTTCTGGCGCGAGGTCAATTCTCGGGTGAAAACCAGCTATCCTAACGCCTTCTTCGTCGGCGAGAATTTCGATGGGCACGCTTACCACGTCGCCCCCTTCTACGAAGGCTTTGATTCGCTCTTTGATTTCTATTCCTATTTCAATATCACTTCTTCGGCAGCCCATGCTCTCAATTCGGGAGTTGGGAAAGGCATCCAATCCTATGATGGCTACGTTGCGGGGGATGCTTATACGACGGCGGCGGACCATTCCAGCGATAAAGGGTTGAGCAATTCGACCAGTTCGGTTAAATATACGGGCAACTGGAACGTGGCTTCGATTATGGCCACGAATGACCATTACCGGACAGGCTCTTCGAGCTTGGGTAGCGATGGCTATTCCTTCATTAACGGGGCCTTCACTTCAAATCACGATATCGCACGTGCCATTAACCGAGTGGCCGGAAGTGGCGATGCCTCGGGCGTTTCTTCGCAAGGAACGATTACCGCCAATAATTATGCGACTTATCTTAAAGCCGCGACCTGCGCGGAAATTGCCGAGATTATGATGCCTGGCTGCAGCTGGATTTATTATGGCGATGAACTCGGCATGACGGGCAACTGGCAAAATGGTGCGACTTCTTCTACGGATTCCTATGCTGATCTTTCCTACCGGCAGCCGATGAAATGGAAACAAGATGGCGCTGTGGGGGATGGCTCTTTCACGACGGGCTATGCCGTGACGGGAAGCGGGACGAAAGTCGCTTGGGACGAGGTGAATAGCACCTCGGCGGTCACTTCGGTTGAAAGTTGCGATAATAGCGAACATTATCTTGGAATTCAACGTTTTGCGAAACTCAAGAGCACGACACCGGCATTGATTCGCGGAAGCTATACCGCTTATGGCTGGAACGTCAACAATTCACCCGTCGATTACGTGTATAACGTCGTCCGTGAACTTTCTGGGGTCAAGTACAATATCGTGGTGAACTTCTCGGCCAGTCAAACTTTGAGTGCTGGTTTCACTGGAACTTTGGTTGCCCATTACAACGGGGGATCCCTTACTTCGCTTCCGCCCTTCAGTGCCATCGCTGTTAAGCTCTGATGATTGACATTCTATTTACAAAGAGGCCAATGTGGCCTCTTTCTTTCATATTCTTGCCATAAATGTTGAAAATAAGGTTGTTTTCATTGTAAATATTGGCATTTCAATAATCGTTCTTTTTTCGGTGTATTCCGCTTGAAAATGGAATAAATTCGCTAATATTGACATTGTCCTCTATGAAATAAGGACACATTTCGGGGGTTCGATGATGAAAAAAACTTCTTTTGCAAAACTTCTCTTTGGAATTAGCACGCTTTCTTTGGGTGTAGGAGCGGTGGCGTTGGCAAACAATTCCCCCAGTGTGAAAGTTTCAGCCGAATCCATCACGACGGATTCTTCTTTCTATGCCATCGTGCCTTCAACCTGGGTTGCTAGTTCTCGTTTTTGCACTTTTAAATTTAGTTGTTACGGAACGAATGCTTCCAGTGTCGTTGAACGATTCACCGTGTTTTCTTATAGCGATAACTCAGCTGATGTTTGCCCCAAAATTCTTCTGTTTATAAACTTTCGGGGGTCGTTTCGGCTGCTTTAGGGACCATGTCAACCGTTTTGACGGGCAAAGTTCCCTCCACGGTCACAGGATATTCCAACATTACAGTGACCGGGGTTTAACTTCTTTGCTATCCCAGTTCGGCCGCCACTTTGGATTGGGGCAGCGCTGGCGATAAATGGGATAGCGCCTCAGCGACCTATGGAGGTTTTTCCGGAACAACGGGTACCGCGTTAGCCTATAACCAGATTCGGATGACTGCTAATGCTCCCGTTGGAACAAGACCTTTAACTACGACTTATTCGAGTTCTGGAACTTATAATGTGGATTCAGCCTCTTATGATTGTTGGTGTTCTTCTTTTGTATCTTCTTTCGCTAGCACTTGCGCCTCAACAAAAACCGCGACTCTTGGGGATTCGACTGCTGCCGCCAAAATTTATCAGGCTGGATGGGACCAAGGAACTTATGGCAAAGTTGGTTTCAATAAGCTTACTTTAAAGGCCAATTTTACTTCCGCTGTTGCCAATTCTGCCTCGACCAAATACGACGAAAGAGCCGCCTCCCTTTATAACTATATTCTTGCGAAATACGGATCGACTGAAGCAGGCACTTCCTCTTATCTTTCGAACTTTGCCGGACGCACGATCACGTCTTTCGCCAACGCCAATACCGCTAATCCGGTCGCCGTTTCCTCGAATGATCAAAGCTCAACCTTTGTTCTCGGCGGTTTGGCATTCATCGCGATTGTTCCTGCTGGTGGCTACTTCTTTGTTCGCAAGAAGAAGCCCGCATAATATCGTATCTTTATCTGAGTTGTTAAGGGAGGGTAGTGACCCTCCCTTTCTTGGTGTTTGGCGAATGAATGAAATAGGGGTAAAATACCCCTATCTTCCCTTTTGCGGAAGCTGATCCAGCAAAAACGCCTTGGCACGGAGTTTATCTATCAGAAGGCGCGTTCGTTTCTTTCTCCCCATCATCACGGAGCACTTTATGAAATTATCCATTATCTTCCCAGTCAAAAATCAAACAGCAAAACTCATTCAGAATATCAAAAGCAAAGCCATCCCTTATTACGATTCTCTCGGGATTGACTACGAGTTTTTGATTGTTTCCGATGGCTCAGATGAACCGAATCAAAAAGCGATGAGTCTTGCGATGAAGGATTTGCCGAAACAAGTTCGTCTTGTTTCTTATCAGAATCATCTTGGCAAGGGCCATAACGTCCAGCGAGGGATTTTAGAAGCCAGCGGGGATTACATCATGTTCATGGACGCCGATTTTGCGACGGACCTCCATGCCTTGGATGTCATCCTTCCTCAAATCGATAAGTATGATTGTTTTGTCGCCAGCCGTCATTGTGCCGGCGCCCAGATTTTGTCGAAACAAACCTGCACTCGACGTCTCATCTCCTGGGGTTCGCGGAAACTCATCAAAATGAAGTTCCATTTCCAAGGTTTAAGCGATACGCAGTGCGGGTATAAGCTTTTTAAGGCACCGATTGCCAAGATGCTGGCGAAAAAACAGACTTGCGATGGTTTCGCCTTCGATGTTGAATATCTTTATATTCTTTCGTTAAACCATTACAGCATCAAAGAAGTCCCGGTCCAATGGAGTGACGATCCCGATTCGTCGATCTCTCGTCCGGCTAAGACCTCGATGGCTTTCTACAAAGAGATGAAACTTATTAAGAAGAACAAAGCACGTTATCTCTTGACTGCGGCCGAGAAAAACGACATTGCTGAAGCGAAGAAAACGCTTGTGGGGGATTCCTATGCTCATTGATCGTTGCGTAATTGAAGTTCGAAGCGGAAAGGGTGGCGATGGTGCCATTTCTTTTCTTCGCGATAAGAATACCGAATGGGGTGGACCTGATGGTGGCAATGGCGGGCATGGTGGCTCCGTCTTTCTTTTAGCCCGAGCCAACCTCAATACGCTTTATAACTTTCGTCATAGCCGAGTCATCATCGCCATGGATGGCGAGAATGGTCGGCGGCAAAACATGGCGGGACACGCGGCTCCGGATGTCGTCGTCGAAGTGCCTGTTGGCACCGTGGTTTCTTTGGAAAGCACTGGCGAAGTTTTAGCCGATTTGAAAAAAGAAGGGGATAAAGTCCTCGTGGCGGCCGGCGGAAGAGGCGGCAAAGGCAATGCTTGCTTTAAAAGCGCCCGTCACCGGATTCCGAAGATTGCCGAAAATGGCCATCCCGGCGAAAGAAAACGCTTAATTCTTGAACTTAAGATGCTGGCGGATGCTGGTGTGATTGGCTTCCCTTCGGTGGGAAAATCGACCTTTTTGAATGTGGTCAGCCGAGCCAACGTCCCGACGGCCGATTATCCGTTCACGACCTTGATTCCGAACCTCGGAGTCTGCCATTTGGAAGATGGCCGTTCGTTTGTCCTCGCCGATATGCCCGGACTGATTCAAGGCGCTCACGAAGGCAAAGGTTTGGGGATTCAGTTCCTCCGTCATATTGAACGTTGCCGGGTCTTGATTCACTTGGTCAGCATGAGCGGCGAACGCGATGCTTATCAGGACTATCTCATTATTAACGAAGAACTCAAAGATTATGGTGCCGGCCTTGAAAAGCGCCCGCAAATCGTGGTCGCTTCGATGATGGACGTCGAAGGCGCCGAAGAACGGAAAGCGGCTTTTGATAAGCAATTAGGCTTTAAGTCTTTAGCCTTGTCCTCCTTGACCCGTCAAGGCGTGGACGAGCTTTTGAAGAAGACGATGGATCTCATCGAAAAGACGCCGGAATTCCCGTTAAAGGGTTTAAGCGAAAAAGAAGGCGGACTCAAGATTTACGATGCTCACAAAGATCGGAGCATCCAAGCCTTCGAAATCATTCATCCGAAACCACACTTTTGGAAGATTCAGGGCGAACAAGTCGAAAAAGAATATGCCCTCATTAACCTTTCGACCGACGAAGGCATTAAGAAGCTTATTGATTACCTCGACAAAATCGGCGTCGAAGAAGAGCTCAAGAAAAAGGGAGCCCAAGAGGGCGATACCGTGAGTCTTGGCGAGTTCGACTTCGAGTATAGCGAGTAGTCTCGCGCTCGCGCTTCCTTTCGTTTATAATAAAGGCAACATGAAAGAGAAAAACCTTTTCAATCTTCTCGCCCTCCTCGCTGGAGTGGCCCTGAGTTTCGTCTTAATTCTCTCTTTCATTCTTCTTTACCAATAATTTATGTATTATGCATTAAAGGGCATCGTAGTCGATGTCTTAAAAGATTCGATTGCGCTTGACGTTCATGACGTCACCTACCTTTTACTTGTCTCGCGGAGTTCGGAATTCCACGTCAACCAAGAAGCCTATGTCTTCGCTTACGAGGTCTATAACGAAAACGACCATTACCTCGTTGGCTTTTCTTCGAAACTTGAAAAGCAAGCCTTCCTTTCGCTAATCGATGTGAAAGGCATTGGACCGAAAACGGCGCTGAACGCCTTAAAAGAAACGACCCCCGACGAGCTTTTCAATGCGATTAAAGCCAATAACACGACCTATTTGAAGAAGTTACCGGGCATCGGCCCGAAGGCCGCCGCCCAGATCATCCTCGATCTGAAAGGACAGCTGGCGGAAACCGACGAAAAAGGCAACCCGAAGCAATACGAAGAAGTCGAAGAAGCCCTCAAGAATCTCGGCTTCAAGGGCAAAGACATCGAAAATGTCCTCGCCACGATCAACGAACCTGAAGCGACGAATGAAGACATTCTTCGTCTCGCCCTCCGCAAACTTTCGAAAGGAGGGAAATAATGTCTCGGCTCCTCGATGCCAATAAAGAAGAAGAAGATACTTCGAGCGAACTGACCCTCCGGCCTCAGACGCTTAAAGATTATGTCGGGCAAAGCGAGCTCAAGCATAACCTCAAGGTTTTTATTGTCGGCGCTAAAAACCGCAATGAATGTCTCGACCATGTTTTGCTTTATGGGCCTCCGGGCTTAGGCAAGACCACTTTGGCCTACGTGATCGCCAATGAAATGGGCGGCAAAATCAAAGTCATCAATGGTCCCTCGATCGAAAAACCAGGGGATTTAGCTGCGATATTGAGCGAATTAGAAGCAGGGGACGTCCTTTTCATCGATGAAATTCACCGTCTTCCCTCCCAGGTCGAAGAAGTGCTCTATGGAGCAATGGAAGATTTCAAACTTTCCATCATGATCAACCGCGATGGCAATGCCAAAGCTTTAACGATGGATCTCGCTCCTTTCACTTTGGTGGGGGCAACGACGAGAGCGGGCGATCTTTCTTCGCCTTTACGAGCCCGTTTTGGCATTTCGGCCAAACTTAATTTTTACACCCCGGAAGAACTCGGGCAAATCATCGAGCGAACCTCCCATGTTTTGGGAATGCCGATCGATAAAGACGCCGAAATGCTTTTGGCTCATCGTTCCCGCGGAACGCCCCGAATTGCGAACCGTCTTTATAAACGGGTTCGCGATTTCGCGTCGTATGAAGACAAGGAACGCATCGATAAAGCCTCGACTCTCAACGCTCTGACCGCACTCAAGATTGACGAACTTGGACTCGACGATGTCGATATCAAATACCTGAGTGCCATCATCGAACGTTTCCATGGGGGACCGGTCGGACTTGAGAGCATCGCCTCTTCGATTGGCGAAGAAATTACCAACCTTGAAGACGTCTATGAACCTTACCTTCTCATGATCGGGATGATCAACCGCACCCCGCGGGGGAGAGTCGCCACCGAAAAGGCGTACGAGCACTTAAAAAAGCCCCATCAAGGTTCGCTTTTTTGATATACTATTAAAAATTACTAATCATTCGCGCATCAAAAGGCAAAACTGCAGGGAGGTTAAGTCTTATGAAAAAACGTTTGGAACTCTTGAAAACATCGCCATTTTTTTGGTTTTTGATTATCGGAGGCATGGCCTCATCGCCGCTATCCTCCTCTTCGTCCTTGGCCTTTTAGCGTATTTCGGCAACAAAGGAACAACCCTCTTTTTAGCCCTTCTCATTAGCTCTTTCGTCCTTTTCATCGTTTCGGCGGTCACCCTTTTTGTGGGCATCGGCTTGAGCGATAGCAAAGGACGCAAAGCCCGTGAAGAAACGAAAGAGCGGGCGGTTTTGGACGAAAAAGCCAAGGCTTCTCGTGCCATCTTCCTTCGGAATATGGCCCACGATATTCTCACGCCGATCTACGGCATTCAAGGGATGACGAATATTGCCCGCGATAACCTTCGGACTCTTGACACCGTGAACCGCTGCCTCAGCAATATTTCCGAAAGTTCAGATCACCTATTGAGCTTGGTCAATAACGTCCTCGACGTCACCCACCTCAGCAGCGAAAAGGTCGAACTGAAAAACGAGCCGTTCAACTTGATGGATGTTTTGAACTCCCTCTCGGGCATTGCCCAAGGTGAAATCGAGTCGACTGCCGTCATTTTCCGGACCGACTTCAAAGGCATTATCCATTATCAGGTCCAAGGCGATTCAACCCAGCTAAAACGGGCCCTTTTGAACTTCCTTGATAACGCGGTCAAACATACCTTGGAAGGGAAGGGGATTACCTTCACCGTCTCAGAAAAAACACTTTCGGAGAGCAAGAGCTCTTATCGTTTTGAAGTCAAAACGACAGGCTATAGCCTCTCGAATCCGCTCTTAAACGCCCTCAATTCGAATAGCGCTTCAGGCTTAGATAGTGCCGAAGGAAGCGAGCTTTCGCTTCGAATCGCCCGCGACCTTTTTGCCTCGATGGGCGGGCATTGCGAAGCCGAGAATCTCAAGGATGGCGGCCACCAAATTGGCGTCGAACTTCCGTTTGAACGGATCGCGACGGGCCAAGTAAGCCACACGGGTGCCTACGCCCCGAACCTCAACAATCGCCGGGTGCTTCTCGTTGAAGATAACGCGATCAACCAAGCGATCGCCGTCTATCTTCTTAAACCGACCCAAGCCGACATCACTTTAGCCAAAAACGGTCAGGAAGCCGTTGAAAAATTCATGGCTTCTAAAGAAGGAACTTTCTCGCTGATTCTCATGGACATCTCCATGCCAATCATGGATGGCTATGAAGCCACCAAACGGATTCGAGAATCCGGCCGGAAAGACGCTTTGAGCACGCCGATTCTTGCGATGACGACTAACGCCTTCAGCGAAGATACTGAAAAGATTCTCAAAACGGGCATGAACGAGCGTTTGACGAAACCGATCGATAAAAACATGCTCTACGTCGCCCTCAATACTTATAAAGACGGAATCCCCGCAAAAGCCACCTCGAAAACGCAAAAGTAGCTTCTTTTCATTGTGAAAAGGAAATTTCTTCCTTCCTAAGGAAGGAGCTTTTGAGTCAAAAATGAATTTTTGCCTTGTATGCGCCCTCGCGTATGCGCTAGAATGAACCTCGCTTACTAGCGCCTTTTTTTGAGGTGTAGGGTAGTGGGAGGAAGTTTATGCGACGTAAATTAGCGTATTTGCTCTTGTCGGGTGCCATTCTCTTCGGGGCCGCCGCCACGATTGGCACGACCATCACGTCCTTGGATACCGATGTGACCTATGGTTATGGCAAAGAGTTTTACTTCAAGATTTCGAATTATTCGACCGATGTCTACACCGGCACGAAAACCGCGAACTATGTGACGGAAGCCGATGGCGACACCGCCATCAACGCCGTCGCGAGTGAAATGCAAGCCCGTTTAAAGGCTTGGGATGCCAATGGCACGGTCACCAAGATCGGCTATGACACCGTCAAAGTCACAATCCGGGCTCAGAAAGCTGATGCGACCGAATATACCTATCTTCAAAGCTACCTTCCCTTCTCTGGTGGCGATTTGACCGTCACTGCTGGCTGCAGCGATACGACGATTCAAAAGAAAGCCGACGATACCTACCTCGCCGATGCTTATACCAATAACAAAATGTTCGAGGGCCAAACCGCGAGCATCACTTACATCACGAACAATAACGTTTCGATTCCGGTCGTCACCATCGCCGTCAACTCTCCGAATAAAGGCGAGGCTATGGATGATTTGATCGAGTTCTGCAAAACCAATACCACCGGTGCCGATAGCGAAAAAGGCACGAGCGCCGTCAATTGCTACCTCGTTCTTTGGGCCAACCGTCAGACGGGCGATAACTATGCCGATGCTTCATCGAGCTCGAGCAAAGATTATGACGTCAACATGTCCAAACGCTTGATTTTCGGCGAAAATGCCGCCAATGCCTGGTACGATGCCAAGGATGATGATAATGACTATAAGCGGCTTCAACTCGTCCCGAACTCGGAAGCTTTAACCGAAAACGGCTACGATTCCAGCAAATCCGATGCCGCCTATAAAGCCGCCAAGTATTATGTCAACATGCTGAACGCCAAAACCTATCATTCCGCCAGCTTCGGAAGCGCGGCTGGTGTCGAAGTCAGTTTTGCTTATTCGAACGATATCTCGGCTTCGGTCGAAGAACTCGTTTCCGCTGGCGATTGGCATCTTTCGCCCGCCTTCAATTACACGATGATCGCCTCGTTAGTCGTCCTCGCCTTCGCCGCGGTAATCCTTGCGCTTTATTATCGGCTTGGAGCGGTGGCCATCCTTTCTAACGTGGCCGTGAGCGTTCTTGGCACGATGCTCTTAATGGTCTATTTCTCGACCCAGTTTGGCATTGGCGTCTTACTGGGCTTACTCCTCGTTAGCCTCGTCACGGGCTTCGGCGGGGTCTATTATTTCGCCAAAGTCAAAGAAGAACTCTATTCGGGTCGAACCCCGAAAAAGGCTCACCAAGAAGCGATCAAGAAAGCTTTATGGCCGACGATTGATGCCGGCATTGCTTCGATTGTGATTGGTCTTTGCGTCTATGGCTTATTGCCAGATGTCGTCGGAAAACTCGGCTTGGTCCTGGTCTTCGGCGGAGCGCTTGGCGCGATTAGCAACATCTTGCTCCTTCGTTTGGAAGGCTGGCTCTTAGCTAACGATAACACCGTCGAAAGTCAGCTCTCTCGGAGCTATGGCGTCGATGAGAACAAACTCGTCAATCCGCTTAAAGATGAAAAACAGACGTATTTCGGTCCCTATGCTGAAACCGATTTCCAGAAGGGCAAGAAAACCATCGCGATCGTCGCTGGCGTGCTCGCCATCGCTTCGGTCGCTGGCATCGCCGTCTTTAGCGCTAAAAATGGCGTCGCGTATAACTACGCTTCCGCCTATAACGATTCGACCGCCATTTCGCTTGAATATCGTGTCAAAAAAGGCTCGAACGCTAATAAACTTTTGAACGATGCTCAGGTCAAGAACGACTTCTTAGCCAAATATAGTCTCACGGTTGACGGGAAAGTTACGACGCTTGATCAACTCGCTGGCACCATCACGGCCGAGACCGGTGAGATTTACGATACCGACAACAAGACAACGTATACCGCTTATTACTATAACGTCCCGCTCACCAGCGCACTTTCGACCACGACCGATTATTCGGTGAGTTCGACATTCTCCGGCATTTCTCAGACTTATAGCAGCTTATCCGATGCCATGGACTCGGCTTCGACCAGCTTTGATACCTCGCTTTATGCCCGGGCTGATATCGTGAGCGTCCAGGCAGGAACTCCGACCTTAGGCAACGTCTATCTTGCGGTTGGTGTTTCCTTAATTACCTTATTGATTTACTTCGTGATTCGCTATCGGCCATCGCGCGGAATCGCCATCAGTTTATTGGCGGGTGTTTCCGGCGTTTGCGTCGCGGGGTTCTTCGCTCTCAGCCGTCTCGCGGTCACGCCGCTAGTCTCAATGGGTATCATCGCGGTGACGTTATTGGCCTACGTTATCGGTCTCTTCCTTCTTGAAAAAGAGAAGGAACTGACCAAAGAAAGCCGTGAGCGCGACAAGACGACATTGGCCTTCCGCTCTACCACCTTGCTTACTGCGAATAAACAAGGAGCGGGGGATTTGGTTCTTTATAGCTTATTAGCCTCGGTTTCCTTCATCATTTTCGCTGGTATTCTCCCGTCGATTTGGCGTTTGGACTACCTTGGCGTTCTCTTAGGCTTCGTCATCGCCTTGGTCCTCGTCTTGGTCTTATTGGCTCCTTTGTCGATCTTGCTGGATAAGCTCTTCGCCCAGATCCACCTGAACTTCCATCCGATCAAGAAAGAAACGCCGACAGCCGCCGGACCCCGCAAAAAGGGCGCCGAACCGGAAGAAGCGATTTTCATCGGTATCAACGATTAATGGATTTCTTAGCCAAACTCCTTTCTTACTATGGCTTTTCCGAGGCGGATTACGAAAAGAGGGTTTTAGCGCCCTCTTTTTCTTCGCTCCCGAGAATTGACCAAGAAGCGGAAACGCAAAAAGCCCTCCTTTTCCTTAAAGAGGCAAAAGCGAAGGGGCAAAAGGTCCTCGTCTATGGCGATTACGACACCGACGGCATTATGTCCTGCTCGATTTTGGTTCGGGCGCTAAAAGAGTATGGTCTTACCTGCGAAGGCTATCTTCCCTCTCGCTATAAAGATGGCTATGGTTTAAGCATTGAAAACGTCGATAAAATCGCAGCGAAAGGCTTTGATATCATTTTCACCTGCGACAATGGGGTCACTGCTTTCCCCGCGATTGAAGAATGCGGGAAAAAAGGCGTGTCCCTCTTGATTCTCGATCACCATGAGCGGAATGGCGATATTCCTTCTTGCGTCGCTCTTCTCCATCCTGACACCCTCCATTATGGTCCGACTCCGGTTTCGGCCGGTTATCTCGCTTTTATCTTTTCCGTGGCTTTATTGGGGAAAAAGGATGATTATCTTCTGACGCTCGGGGCTTTGTCGACCCTCAGCGATCTGATGCCTTTAAAAGACTATAACCGCGAGATCGTCCGCTTGGGTCTTTCCGCGATCGCTGAGCATCATTATCCTGAAATTACGTCCTTGACGGAAAAGACTCAAATCGATGAAACGGTTCTCCAAATGGAAATCATTCCGAAACTGAATGCGGTCGGACGCCTTTTGGAAGGTTATGAAACCAATCGCTTACTGAAATACTTCGTCAATGAGCCTTTTGGGGGCAAAGAGGCGGTGGTGACGTGGCTTAATGAGGTGAACGAAGAACGGAAGAGCAAAACAAAAGCCGCCGAAAGCACCCTCGTTTTCGATCCGAACGAAGAAGCTCTCGTCGTTCAAGCCGACATCCCCGAAGGTCTCAATGGCCTCCTCGCCAATCGTCTTTTGCAAGAATACGATAAACCGGTCGCGGTATTTTCACCTTCGAAGAAAGACCCGTCTTTATTAGTTGGTAGCATTCGAAGCAAGGAAGGTTTCAACGTCCTTAAGGCCCTCGAAAATATGGATAGTCCCGTGAGCAAAGGCGGTCACGCTTTTGCCGGAGGCGTTTCGATCAAAAAAGAAGATTTTGCTTCTTTTAAGAAAGATTTCCTTTTTGCCGCTTTAAAACATAAACTCACGGTCAAGGAAGAACCTTTGATCCCGTTGAGTGTCGAAGAAGCGACCCTGCAAAACTATGAGATTCTCCGTTCTTTCGGCCCTTTTGGACAAGAGTGGAAAGCCCCCGAATTCCTTTTGAAGGATCTCGATACTGCCTCCTTCACGTATCTGAGCGGCGGCAAATACCTTTCGACGCCCTTAAATCCTTCCTGCCGCCTCTTTTCCTTTGCTCTTGGCGATAATGCCTTTCAAGAAAAAAGCAAGGTTTCCCTCAAAGTCCACTTTGCCCGAAACGAATATCGGGGGCGCCTCACGATTGACCTCTATGCCGAAAGTCTCTGACTTCGCCCTCAAAGTGTGGCTATTTTCGCCGCGAGTGGCTTATAATACTCTCGTATGAACGAGCCTGAAAAAATCGAAGAAAAAGTCAAAAAAGCGCCCTTGCTTCCCAATGGCGGCTACCCGATGCACTCTTTTGAGCAGTTGCGGGAGCTTTTCTATACCTATATCAAAAACCCTGACGACCGCAAAATGGTCGAGGATGCTTATCATCTCGCGGATCAGAAACATGCCGGGGTTCTCCGCAAAAGCGGTGAGCCTTACATCCATCACCCGATTGAAGTCGCTTATATTTTGGCCGAGCTTCAAAGCGGACCCGAGACCTTAGCTGCCGGCCTTCTTCACGATACTGTCGAAGACACCGATCTCACGATTGAAGAGGTGAGGAAGCAATTCGGCGATGATGTGGCGATGATCGTTGATTCGCTCACCAAAATCCAGCGAATGAAGCTTTCGCATCGGACGGAACAAGATTTCGAAGCAGAAGACCACCGAAAGATCTTCCTTGGCATGGCCAAAGATGTCCGGGTTATTTTGGTTAAATTAGCCGATCGTCTCCATAATATGCGAACTTTGGAAGCCTTGAAGCCCGATCGGCAACAAGCCCTCGCCAAAGAAACCTTGGAAGTGTTCACCCCGATCGCTCACCGACTCGGCATTTATACGATTCAGTCCGAACTCGAGGATCTTTCCCTCAAATATCTTGAGCCGGCGAAATATAACGAGATTCTCGATTTGCTTAATAAAAAAGAAGCGAACCGCCAAGAATCCCTCAACAACCTCAAGAAGCGCATCGCCGATATGCTTTTCGAGAAGCAGATTCCTTTCAAAATCGAATCGCGGGTCAAATCGATTTATTCGATTTACCGCAAAATGTACCTCAAAAACTACAATTTCGATGAGATTTACGATGTTTTGGCTGTCCGAATCATCACCAAGAGCGAAATGAACTGCTATGAGATCCTCGGCATCATCCATGCGACGTACAAGCCAATTCCTGGTCGCTTCAAAGACTATATCGCCATGCCGAAGCCGAACATGTACCAATCGCTCCATACCTCGATTATCTCGGGCGATGGCAATATTTACGAAGTTCAAATCCGCACCGAGGAGATGGATGAAGTGGCCGAAACGGGCATCGCCGCCCATTGGCGTTACAAGGAAGGCGAACACTATAACGCCAAAGAAGAGCAGCGCGACATCGAAGAACGGCTTCATTGGTTCCGCGATTTCGTCAGTATGTCCGGCGAAAACGAGAACGAAGAAGCCAAGGACTACATGGCGGCTCTCTCGAACGATATTTTCAATGCCAACGTCTACGTTTTTACCCCCTTAGGTAAGGTCATCGATCTTCCAACGGGTGCGACAACCCTCGATTTTGCCTATAAAATCCACACGAAAGTCGGCGATGCCGCCGTCGGAGCCATCGTCAACGGCACTCTGGTGCCGCTCAACACCGTTCTCAAGACTGGGGATGTTTGCGAAATTCGGACGTCGAAAACCGCCAGCGGGCCGAATTTAGGCTGGCTTGATATTGCCAAGACGGCGAGCGCCAAAGCTCACATCAAAAAAGCAATCCAAAAGAAAAACGCGGATTTGACCCTCGAAGAAAACATCCAGCGCGGTCATGATGCCGCGGTGGAAAGTTTTGCCGCTCAGGATATTGGCGAAGGCGAGATGAGCAAATTGCTCGATCAAGCGAAAGTCTTCGACCAATACGGGGTGAAAAGCCTCGATGAACTCTATGCGGCCTTCGACCGAAAGAATCCCTCGCCGCTCACCGTCATCGACTTCTTGAACGTGCGAAAGAAGAAAGACGATTTCAAGCTTGATCACCATAATGACTCCAATGATAACAAGAATCCGGTTTTCATCAAAAATGCTGGCAACGCCAAGATTGAATTAGCCCATTGCTGCACGCCGATTCCTGGCGATGACATCGTTGGCTATGTGACCAAAGGCAAGGGGATCACCGTCCACCGGGCGAATTGCCCCAACGTCCAAAAAGCCGGCAGTCGGCTTCTGAGCGTCGAATGGAAAAAAGAACTGGGTATCTCCACTTATCCCGTCGATATCGAGATTTTTGCGAATGATCGCACGGGATTGTTGGCGGATCTCCTGGCTCACCTTTCAGGGCAGGGGGTCGCCGTCAATGACCTCAAAGCCAAAGTGATCCAAGCGACGATGAATGACGTTGTCGATATGAAGATTTATGTTTCCGATTCGAAAACGCTCGATGATGTCTTCGCCGATCTCAAATCGGTTAAAGGCGTCTACGAAGTCAAGCGCATTATTCATTGACAAGGAGAAAAGAAAGCGATTCACTAATCGGTTCGCTTAGGAAGGAAAAAAGATATGGATTACGTGAGTGTTAAAGGAATGCACGATGTCTATGGCCAAGAAGCCGCGGGGATGAGTTATATCGCCTCGGTTTTGAAGGCAACCGCCGAGCTTTATGCCTATACCGAGATTGTGCCACCGGTCCTCGAATATACCGAGGTTTTTTCAAGAGGGACTGGCGAAAGTAGCGACATCGTCCGCAAAGAGATGTACACCTTTAACGATAAAGGCGAGCGCTCCGTCACCCTCCGTCCGGAATTCACGGCGGGGGTCGTAAGAGCCGTGGTGTCGAATAAACTTTATGCCACCGAAGAAATGCCTCTCAAACTCTTCTATTGCGGTCCGGCTTTCCGCTATGAGCGTCCCCAATTAGGACGCTATCGGCAGTTCAACCAGTTCGGTGTTGAAGAAATCGGTCAGGATTCTTCGCGAGTCGATGCCGAGTGCATCATCATGGCGATGCAAGGTCTTTATATGCTGGGCTTCCAAAAATTATCGCTCAAGATCAATACGATCGGCGATGATGCGACCCGCAAAGCCTATCGCGAAGCGCTGAAGAGTTATTTTGCTCTTCACATCGATGAAATGTGCGATGATTGCCACGAACGGCTTCAACTCAATCCGATGCGGATTCTCGATTGCAAGGTTGAAAGCGATCAAAAGATTGCCGCTGGGGCACCAAAAATTAAAGATTACCTTTCCGAAGCAAGCGAGAAACGCTTCTACGAGACGCTATCGATTCTCAACGACCTTGGCGTCGAATATGAACTCGATGATTCCTTAGTTCGCGGATTGGATTATTATTCCGAAGTTGTCTTCGAAATCCACGCGATCGCTCAAGATGGTACCGATGTCGGCGCCCTCGGCGGTGGCGGCCACTATGGCGGTCTCGTCAAGGAACTCGGCGGACCCGATCTTCCGGGCGTTGGCTTTGCGATGGGACTCGAACGGGTCTATTCCTTGATGGAGAAAGACGGCTTATTGAAGAATCTGGAAACCGGAATCGACCTCTATGTGATGCCAGTCGGTGAGAACGTCCTCAATGATGTCTTCGTTTTGACGGAGGAAGTCCGTCAGCTTGGCTATAGCGCGGATACGCCCTTAGCCGCCCTCAAAATGGGCGCAATGTTCAAAAAAGCTGAGAAGCGGGGCGCGAAATTCGCCTTGATCCTCGGAGAAGATGAACGCGATAAAGGCGTGGCGCAGTTAAAGAATCTCAAGACAAAAGAGCAAAGTGAGATTTCGCTAGAACATCTCGCCGATGAACTCGATAGCGCCTTCCATAAAGCCTTCCCCGATGAAGAGGAAGAAGCGGAAGGCCATGACGAAAGCTGTTCGTGCGGATGTGGACATGACGGGCATTGTTCGTGCGGAGACGCCGAGAAAACGGATGAAAAAGCCGATGATTCCGACGCCGACCTTGTTAAAGAAGGCTGCGCTTGCTCCGATGCGGACTACGATCCCGAGGAAAAGAAGGAAGAAGGAATGAAGTAAACTATGGAACGGACGAATTACAATGGCGAGTTGCGTCTTCAAGACGTTGGCAAAAAAGTCAAGTTGGTGGGCTGGGTTTCGACACGGCGTAACCTCGGAGCGATCGAGTTTATCGATCTCCGCGATAACACCGGATTAGTTCAGCTCACGATTCAAGATTCGAGCAAAGTCCCCGATGTGCGAAACGAATATGTGATCGCCGTCGAAGGCGTCGTGGCGAAAAAGGAACAGCCGAACCCGAAACTCGACAGTGGCGAAGTCGAAGTGCTGGTCTCATCCTTAACGATTGTGAACAAAGCGGAGAATCCGCCGTTTATTATTGCTGATAAGACCGATGCGCTCGAAGATACGCGGCTTCAATATCGCTATCTTGATTTGCGCCGCCCGGTGATGCTCAATAATCTCCGGACCCGAGCCAAAATCGTCAAATTGACCCACGAATATCTCGATGCCAACCGCTTCTTGGAAGTGGAGACGCCGATTCTGAATATCGCAACCCCCGAAGGCGCCAGAGATTATCTCGTCCCTTCGAGACTTCATCATGGTTCTTTCTACGCTTTGCCCCAATCGCCTCAGCTCTTCAAACAGCTTCTGATGATCGGCGGCATCGAACGGTATTACCAGATCGCGCGTTGCTTCCGCGATGAAGACCTCCGGGCCGACCGCCAGCCGGAATTCACCCAGATCGATGTCGAGACTTCCTTCATGGACCAAGATCAGGTTTTAAGCTTGGCCGAAGGCATGATTGCGAAGTATTTCAAAGAAATCGTCGGCTATGAGGTCACTCTTCCGCTCCGGCGCATGAACTATTGGGACGCCATGGATAATTATGGAAGCGATAAGCCAGATACCCGTTACGAGCTTTACCTCCACGATTTGAAGGCCGTTCTCGAGAAATCGAGTTTTGAAGGCTTCAAAGGCGCCCGTTACATCAAGGGTTTGGTCATTCCTGGCTACGCCGAGAAAACCTCTCGCAAAGCCTTGGATGAGTTGCAGCTCGAAGCTAAAAAGTTCAATCTCAAAGGCGTTTTATCCTTAAAATTCGTTAATGGGGCTCTAGAAGGCTCGTTTACGAAGTTCTTGGACGAAGAGACGCAAAAGGCTCTCATCGCGTCCCTTGGGCTTAAAAACGGGGATTTATTGCTCTTTGCGTCCTCGCCTTACCGCCGGGATATCGATTTTGGCTTAGGAGCTCTCCGAATCCGCTACGCCAAAGAAATGGGTCTCGTGAAGCCAGGGACATACGATCTTCTCTGGGTCGTTAACTTCCCGATGTTCGATAAAATCGAAGGAACCGAGAATCAATACACCGCCGAACACCATCCGTTTACACGTCCGCGCGATGAAGATTTGCCGAAATTGGATAGCGATCCGGAATCGGTTTTGGCTTACGCTTACGATATCATCATCAATGGTTACGAAGCCGGCGGGGGCACCCTCCGCATTTACGATCACGATACTCAGTGGAAGATCTTCAGGCTTTTGGGCTTAAGTGAAGAAGAAGTCGCCCATAAGTTCGGCTGGTTCATCGATGCCTTCAAATATGGCGTTCCGCCCCATGCGGGATTTGCTCTCGGACTCGATCGAGTCGCGATGATTCTCTGCGGCACCGACAACATTCGTGACGTCGAAGCCTTCCCAAAGAATCTCCAAGCCGTCGATCCGATGTCCCATGCACCGACCCCCGTCACCGAAGAAGCGATGGACCAAGTTGGCATCGAATTGAAGAAGGAGTAGAAATACTACTTTAGTAGTATAGTTTACTTGAAATCGACTAATTAAATACCAAGAGGTTAACAAAACATGGAATCCAAGAATAGCGAAGAGACGATGGATAAGTTAAGCGTTAGCGCCTTGCGCGCCCTCGTCATCGATGAGACCAATCACGCTAAAAGCGGCCACCCGGGGATGGCTCTTGATATTGCCCCGACTCTCTACGTTCTTTTCCAAAAACACCTCGTGGCGGATCCTGAACATCCGGAATGGGTCTCTCGGGACCGTTTCGTCCTCTCGAGCGGCCACAATTCCGCTCTCCTTTATGCGATGCTCCATTTAGCCGGATATGGCGTTTCTTTAGATGATCTCAAAGGTTTTAGAAGCTTGAATTCGATTACTCCTGGACATCCGGAAGTCGGTCTCACCCCTGGGGTTGATGCGACTGCTGGTCCTTTAGGACAGGGCATCGCTCAAGCCGTCGGCATGGCTGTGGCCGAAGAAGCTGTGGCCGCTTCTTATCCTGAGGGCAAGAGCGTCATGTCGCACTATACCTATTGTTTGTGCGGTGACGGCTGCCTTGAAGAGGGCCTTTCTCAAGAAGCCATCTCCTTTGCCGGGCATCAGAAACTCAACAAATTAATCCTTTTCTACGATCAAAACACCTCGACCCTCGATGGGCCGACTTCCAATACGATGACTGAAGACGTGAAAGGTCGTTTTATTTCGGCCGAATGGGCGGTTCTCGAGGTCAAGGATGGCAATGATCTTGCAGCGATTGATCACGCAATCAAAGAAGCCAAGAAAGAAATGAACCGTCCGACGATGATCCTGATTCACACGATCATCGGTTATGGCTCGCTTCTCCAAGGATCTCATAAGACCCACGGCGAACCTTTAGGGGTCGAAGATGGCGAGCATTGCAAGGAAGTCTATGGCTATCATTATCCCGAATTCACCGTGCCAGCTGAGGTTTATGAGAATTTCAAAACCCATTTCGCTGCCCGGGGAAAGAAAGCTTATGAAGAGTGGTCGCTCCGCCTCAACTCTTTTCAAAAGTCTCACCCGAAGGAAGCCAAGGTTTTTGCCGACGCTTTCGCTCGGAATGTGACGCCCTATCTCCCGAAAATGCCGACTTTTGATCCCTCGACTTTGGAGGCGACCCGCGTTTCCAGCGGTCATATTGTGAGTGCGCTCCCCAGCGTGATGCCGTTTACCTTAGGAGGTTCGGCTGACGTGGCGGGCAGTTTGAAGACCGCGATTCCGAATGACCCGGGATTTTCCAAAGAGCATCCGGAGGCCAAAAACGTTTTCTTTGGCATCCGCGAATTCGTGATGGCATCGATTCAAAATGGTATTCTTCTCCATGGTGGGCTTGTCACTTATATCGGCTCGTTCTTGATTTTCACTGACTACATGAAAGCCGCCGTGAGAATGTCTTGCCTCGAGAAAGTTCCGGCTATTTATCTTTTCAGTCATGACTCGATCGCCATCGGCGAAGATGGCCCGACGCATGAACCGGTTGAACAAATCACCGGTTTCCGCGCCATGCCGAATTTGCGGCTCTATCGGCCTTGCGATGCTAGGGAAACCTATGCCGCTTGGCGCCAGGCTCTCCTTTCGAAAACCACTCCGACGTTACTCATTTTGACCAGACAAAATCTGCCTTTGCTCGCCCATTCTTCCGAAAAAGGCGTCGAAAAAGGCGCTTATGTCCTCGAAGAGAATCCGGCGAAGAAGATTCAACTTTTAGCCACCGGCAGCGAAGTGTCCCTTTGCCTTAATGTGGCCAAGATCCTTCATGCTCAAGGCGTTGAAGCCGAAGTGGTGTCGATGCCTTGCCTGGAAGTCTTCGATGAACAGGATGAAAGCTATCAAAAGAGCGTCCTTTCTCTACCGAAAGCCCAACGCTATAGCTTTGAGATGGGTTCAGGCTTAGGCTGGTACAAATACGCCGATCATGTCTTCTCCGTTGAAGAATTTGGTCGTTCCGCTCCCGGGGCCGATGTCCTGAAAGCGATGGGCTGGACCGCCGAAGATATGGCGAAAAAAGTCCTCGAGACCTTGCATTAACATTGCCTTTTTCTCCGAGTCCTCTAAAATAAGGATATGAAACGCGATTATTATTACCTCAACAATTACACCAACGGCGGCGAAATGGGCATTTCCCGTCACGCTTTTGAGTCGATTGCAACGATGGCCGCGAATGAAGTCGAAGGGGCAAGCGTTTCAAAAAGGAAGACCCGCCTTTTCGATTTGGAGCATCCGGTCAAAGCGAGTTTTCGCAAGGATGGCAAAGTTGAACTTCAACTCGATGTCACCTTGCAAAAGAACGCGGCGATCAAAGATATCTGTCTCCAGATCCAAGAAGGTGTCGCCAGCGCGATTACGATGATGTGCGAGACGGTTCCCTTCTCGATTGAAATCAAGGTGATCTCCGTCCGCTGACGGAGATTTTTTTATGAAAGCGAATGCCCGAGAGGATTTTGAGCGAGACCTTCGAAAGTATCAGCGATTGACGCTGACGCTTTTTTATCCGCCTTTGCTTTCGCTTTTTGCCTGCATTAGCGGCTATTTTATAGCCAATTACGAGTATTTCTTTGCTTATGCTTCCAGCCGTTATTTCATGATAGCCTTTGTCGAAAGCGTTCGGGGACAATATTCACTGCTTTATTTCCTTCCGCTCATTTATTCTCTTTGCCTTGCCGGGCTCTACGTTTTTCTGGCCTTGCAATCCACCAAAGGAAAACTCTATCCTTTAGTGGTGGGAAGCGTTCTTTATTTAGCCGATGGCATCTACGGAAGTCTTCTTTATGGGACTTCGCTATATGGTCAAATGAACCTGCGCGAATATCTCTTGCAGCTTCTGATCCATGTCGCTTTTATCGTTCTTTATGGCTTTGCCATCGCCAAATATGTTAAACTATCGCAGTCCCTTAGGAAGGGCAATGATCTATGACAAATGAAGAGCTGAGCCGCAATCAGGCCCAAGAAAAAACTTTAGCCGCCCTTTATGGTGGTTTGACTTACCTTGATATGAAGAGCGAAATTGATGTTGAAGGCCTCGTCAGCGGCATTTACTCCCTTCCTTACGCGGAATGCCCGAGTTTCACCAAAGCCATTCTCATTTCGGCTCTGAAAAACCTCAACGATATCATTCCCGTTTATAACGCGCATATGAATAAATGGACGTTTGATCGACTCAATCGGGTCGAACAAGCAATTCTTTTGCTGTCTTATACCCAATATTTTTATGTCGAAAAAGACGTGGATAAAGCCGCACTCATCAATGTCGCAGTCATTCTCGCGAAGAAATATCTTGATGCTCAAGATTACAAATTCGTGAATGCCATTTTGGATAAGGTCCTTGTCCGTGAATAGCGATTATCTTTCCGTCAGTGCGTTGAACCGGCTTCTCAAAGCCAAATTTGAAGCGGATGACGATTTGCATAACCTTTTCGTAGAAGGCGAGATTTCATCGTGGAAAACCTATCCGAATGCCACCTATTTTGATTTGAAGGATGCGACTTCGGTTCTTTCCTGTATTTTGTGGGGTACCAGCTCACTTTATCTTCCCTTTGAGCCGAAAATCGGCGATGAGGTGCTGGTCCGGGGCGATTTGAGCGTTTATCCGCCGCGCGGACGCTATTCGCTCATGTGTAACTCCATCCAACTCGCTGGTGTGGGCAAAGAACTCTTGGCTCTTGAAGCCTTGAAGAAAAAGCTTCAAGCTGAAGGCTTATTTGCCGAATCCCGTAAGCGGAGTATTGTGAGATTCCCACGTGCCATCGGCATTATTGTCGGTAAGGGGAGCGCAGCAGAAGCCGATTTATTGAAGAATCTCAATCGGCGATGGCCTTTGGCCGATCTTTATTTCTTTCCTTCGCTTGTTCAAGGCAAGGAGGCGCCAAAAGACCTTTTAAGGGCTTTAAGCCTCGCCCAAAGTTATCCGCTCGATACTTTGATCATTGCCCGCGGTGGCGGAAGCAACGAAGATCTTTCTGCGTTTAATGATGAAGCCTTGGTTCGCTCTATTGCGTCCTCCCGTATCCCGACAATCTCGGCTGTTGGTCACGAAAGTGATACGACTTTAGTCGATTATGTCTCAGATTTACGGGTTTCAACGCCAACTGGCGCCGCCGAAGCCGCTACCCCCAATGTCAGCGATGTCATCGTCACGATTCTCGACGAAGAAGCCCGTTTGCATAATGCCTTAAATGGGCAATTACGTCATCTTCAGGAGAAACTTGCCCTTCTTTCAGGCCGGCCATTTTTCAAGAATCCGGCTGCCCCCTACGAAGAAAAAGAAGAAGAAGTTGAGGATTTATCGCATCGTTTGAGCTTAGCCATGTCCCGAAATATCGAAACTAAGCGAGCCGCGGTGGAAGCGGATAGTCTCCGTCTACGGGCTCTAAATCCGGAAAAGGTCCTTTCCCGGGGCTATTCCATCACCCGGAATCATTCGGGAAAAGTAATTTCTTCGACGAAAGACGTTCATTCAGGAGAAGAAGTCGAGACGAAGCTGAAAGATGGTATAATTCAATCCATAGTTAAATAGCAGGAGGGTAAAGATGGCTGAAAAAAAGGAAAAGACTTTCGAGGAGAAACTTTCGCGTCTCAACGAGATCGTTGACAAGGTCGAAAACGAAACGCTTCCTATCGAGGAATCGATGAAGCTGTATGAGGAGGGGAACGCCCTTATTAAGGAACTAGAGACCACTCTCAAAGAAGCCGAAAAGAAGATCGGGACTCTCAATGAAGTCAAAATGTAGTAAAGTAGTTAATTAGTAGTTATTAGGTTGTTCCACGATGTCTAATAAAATAGAAAGAATCGACATAAAGTCCATCAAGGACCCCACAATCGTCAAAAGCATGAATTATGCTTCTTTGACCTTGCTTTGCCATGATATCCGCAAAGAAATCATTACGGCCACTTCTCTTTATGGCGGCCATTTGGCTTCTAACCTCGGCGTCGTGGAATTGACGGTTGCCCTCTACCGAAATTTTGATTTCCCAAAAGACAAATTGATCTTCGATGTTGGCCATCAATGCTATACCCATAAGATTTTAAGCGGTCGGAGCCTTGATCATCTTCGTCAAAGATCGGGCGTGAGCGGTTTCGAAAGGCGAAGCGAGTCTGTCTATGATTGCTACGAAGCCGGTCATAGCGGAACTTCTCTCTCTGCCGCTGAAGGTTTTGTCATCGCTCGGGATTTGAAACAGGAAAAGTATGATGTTGTCGTGGTTATTGGCGATTCCTCTATGGTCAATGGGCTTTCGTTTGAAGCCTTAAATAACATTGGGAGCCGCAAAGATAAAGTCATTATCATTCTCAACGATAACGATATGTCGATTTCCCGTCCGGTTGGCGGATTGGGGAACTTTTTCCGGAAGATTTCAGTCGATCGACTCTATAATCGGGCCAAAAAAGCTTATCAACATGCGATGCTACGTGGCCGTTTGGGCCGTCGTATCTACAACATGAACTACAATTTAAAGAACGATATCAAGGCGGCTCTTGTCCCGACGACGATGTTCGACAACATGGGTTTCACTTATATCGGTCCGGTCGATGGCCATAATTTAAAATTGCTTGATAAAGCCCTCAAACAAGCTAAAAACGCGACAAAATCGGTTGTTTTGCATATTTATACGCAAAAAGGAAAAGGCTATAAACCGGCCGAAGATGATCGCTCTGGATATTGGCATGGCGTCACGCCGTTCGAAATCGAAACGGGCGATGCTAAAATTCAGCACCCCGGTCTCATGAGCTGGTCCCATTATTTTGGCTCTTTGACTGTCGAAATGATGAATAAGCATCCCGATACTTTGCTCGTTTGCCCAGCGATGATCAAAGGAAGTCATCTTGAAGAAGCCTTCCAGAAATTCCCTGAGCGGAGTTTCGACGTTGGCATCAACGAAGAGCATGCTTTGACGATGGCAGGGGCGCTTTCTCTCAATGGATTCCATCCGATTGTTTCGATTTATTCGACCTTTTTGCAACGAGCCTATGACCAACTTTCCCATGATTGTGCCCGCATGAACACCGATTTGACCCTTCTGGTCGACCGTGCAGGTTTTGTCGGCGCCGATGGCTCAACCCACATGGGGCTTTATGATGAAGCTTTCTTGAAGAGCATCCCGAATGTTACCTTAACCATGCCTTCTTCTTTTGCTGAAGCTCGTTATCTTTATGCGACTTCTTTAGAAAAAGGGCATGGGGTATTCGCAATCCGCTATCCTCACACTTTATCGAATCTTTTAGCTCCAACGCCGGAACTTAAATTACCCTATGGGAAGTGGCGGACGCTCAGCCCGGTTCAAGCGGGGAAGCCTGCCGTTCTCGCCCTCGGTCCTTTCGGGCTCGATCTTTATGAGCAACTCTCATCCCGTCATTTTCAGGGCTCGTTTATCAATCCGCTTTTCCTCTTCCCGCTCGACGAAGACGGAATCGCGAGTTTGTTAACGGCTTCGTTCGTTTACGTCTACGATCCTTACGGAACTTGCGAAGGTTTTGGCGAATCCTTAGCGGCTGCCTTAGCTTTAAAACATTATCAAGGCCAGGTTTTAATCAAGGCTGCTCCGAATGTTTTTGTGCATCACGACAGCGTTGACGGGCAAATCGCTTCCTATCATCTTTCCGTGAATGACGCCTTAGGTGAGATCCTCGCTTTGAATTCGAAGTAACTTAACATAATCTTTTGTTCTACAATAAGGCCATGGGCCAAATCATCATGCACGTTGACCTCAACGCTTTCTTCGCTCGCGCGGAGATTTTGCGTCATCCCGAATATGTTGGAAAGCCCGTGATTGTCGCTGGCTTAGGACCAAGAGGTGTTGTTTCGACTGCCTCCTACGAAGCTCGGAAATTTGGGGTTCATTCCGCGATGCCGACCTATCAAGCCCGCGAAGCGTGTCCGCAAGGAATCTTCCTTCAAGGCGATTACGCTTATTACGAGGTCTTGAGTCAATCTTTCTTTGCCTACCTCAAACACTTTTCCTCTTTATTAGAGGAGGCTTCGATCGATGAATGTTACGTGGATATGAGCAAGCCTTTATCCTCGTCTAAAGATCCGTTTCATTATCTTCAGACTATTCAAAATGGCTTATTGGAGCAGATCGGTCTTCAATGTTCGATTGGGGTGGCTCCGACGAAATTTCTCGCCAAAATGGCTTCGGAAATGAAAAAGCCGATGGGAATCACGATTCTCCGGAGGAAGGACCTTGAAGAAAAACTGTATCCGCTTCCGATAGAATCCTTTTATGGTATCGGAAAAAAGACGGCGCCTCGTCTCCGCGAGATGGGCATTCAGACAATCGGCGATCTCAAGAAGAAAACGGATGTCGATTCTCCTGAGCTGATCGAGCAATTGGGAAAATTCTATTACGTGATTAAAGACTGGGTTAATGGCTATGGGGATAATCATGTCGATCCAACGCCGTCTGATCCAAAAAGCATTGGCCATAGCGAGACTTTCCCTTATGACACTTCCGAAAGGGAGATGATTGTGACGAAGCTTCATGAGCTTGCCTTAGAGACGGCTCATGGCGCCGAAGCGGCCCATAAAAAAGGAAAGACCATCCAGCTGGTCATCAAAGATAAAAACTTTAAAAGCCACGATAAATCTGTCTCTTTTAAAGAGGCAATCTCCGATGGAGAATCGATTTATGAGAAGGCTTTGGCTCTTTATGAAGCCAATTTCTTGGGTCAGGAGATTCGCCTCGTTGGCGTGACGCTTCAAAACTTAGTTGACCCGAAAAAGGAAACCGTTCAAATGACATTCGATAACTACGAAACCTACGAGACGATGGATGAAACCAAACTCTTGGTGAATGAATTGAACCGCAAGATGAAGAAGCCAGCCCTGGTGGTGGCTTCTGAGGTCAAAAAACATGGAAATCGCTGAGGCAGAATCGCTCTTTTATTCTTACCTTACCGTTGAAAAAGGAGTGGGGAAAGAAACCTTGATCGATTACAAAGAAGACCTGAAACTGTTTTTTCAAGCCTTCCCGGATAAGAAAGAAGTTGCGGATCTCCATGTGCGCGATTTGCATGATTTCATGGTTCTTGAGGCGGAAAACAACCGTTCTTCCTCAACCATTTTGCGTCGGCTTTCCTCAACTCGCCATTTCTATTCTTTTCTCGCGAGTGAAGGCTATTTGGAAGAAGACGTTCCTAAAATCGAGGGGCCAGAATTAGCCCGAAAGTTGCCGGTTGTCCTGAGCAGTGAAGAAGTCGACCGTCTTTTGGCGGAACCCGATCTCAGCAAAGATAGTGGTTCGCGCGACAAAGCTATGTTGGAGACCATGTATGCAACGGGGCTACGCGTCTCCGAACTCGTTGGGCTAAAACTTTCCGATGTTTCCTCGGTAAATCACGTTATTACGATCATCGGAAAAGGCAATAAGCAACGAAGCGTTCCCATTTCCGATTTCGCTTTGGATTACCTGGAGAAATATCTTCGGGGTCCCCGGGCAAGAAATCCGGGTCATGCCAGCCCTTATGTCTTTTTGAATCAACGAGGCAGGCCTTTGAGCCGGCAATATTTCTTCATGCAAGTCAAAAAGTATGCCGCTCAGGCTGGAATCAGCCAAACCATTTCGCCTCATACCCTTCGGCACTGTTTCGCCACCCATCTTTTGGATAATGGTGCTTCGCTTCGGGCGGTTCAAGAAATGCTGGGGCATAGCAAGATCGCGACGACCCAAATCTACACTCAGGTCTCTTCTCAACGCATCATGAGCGCTTATGATTTGTATAGCAAACGAAAATAAACTAAACTAGTGAGCGGATTATTTCCGCAAAGGATATTCAAGAATATGAAACAATTTAAGCGTGTCTTTCTCATCGTCGCAGATTCGGCGGGCATTGGCGAAGAACCGGATGCAGCCAAATTTGATGATGTGGGGACGAATACTTGGGTCCACGCGGCCCAATCGGTCGGCGGAATCCATGTTCCAGTCATGGAAAGTTTCGGCATTGGTGAATTGGCGGATATCCCTGGAGTGAAGCCGCTTCATGATCATCCCCACGCTTTCGCGCTTCGCCTTCGCGAAGCCTCGAATGGCAAGGACACGATGACCGGACATTGGGAGATGATGGGTGTTTTAACGACGAAACCTTTCCAGACTTTCACGGATACGGGTTTCCCCGAGAGCCTCATTACGCTTCTCGAGAAAGAAACGGGTCACAAAATCATCGGCAATTACGCCTCGTCTGGCACGGAGATTCTCAAGGTGCTTGGCGAAGAGCAGATGAAAGAAAACTCCCTGATTGTCTATACTTCAGCAGACTCGGTTCTCCAAATTGCTGCCCACGAGGGCGTCACGGGGAAAGAAGAGCTCTATCGCTGCTGTGAAATCGCTCGGAAAACCTGCATGGCACCGGAATATTTCGTCGGTCGGGTCATTGCAAGACCTTATGTCGGTACCAATAAAGATGATTTCAAACGAATCGTTGGTGACCGCCGCGATTACGCCGTTCCGCCTTCGGGAACAACGGCAATGGATCTTTTGATGAAGCATCATTTGATGACATCTTGTATTGGCAAAATCAGCGATATTTTCGATGATGTTGGCGTTACGAAGACTGTTCATACCGTCAGCAATGAAGATGGAATGGACAAGACGATTGCCGCCGTCAAGAGCGACGATTTCAAGGGTCTTTGCTTTGTCAATCTTGTGGAATTCGATTCCGAATACGGACACCGTCGCAATCCGGTCGGTTATGCCAGGGCATTAGAAGCCTTCGACAAGCGTTTGGCAGAATTGCTTCCTTTATTAAAAGAAGACGATTTGCTGATGATCACGGCTGACCATGGTAACGATCCGACGTATAAAGGAACCGACCATACCCGCGAGAAAGTTCCGCTTCTCGTCTATTCGCCTTCGATTACGAACGGAAAGATGCTTGAAGAACGTTCTTCTTTTGCCGATATTGGTGCGACGATATTGGATAATTACGCGATTGAAAAAGCCCCGAAGATGATCGGCGAAAGCATCCGCGAAATTCTCGATTAAACCGCCATTTCGATAATTCGTTCCCGATTGGAGTCACTTTGCTTGTGACCTTGTTTTCTCTAGGCTATGATGGACGCGCCTAAAGAACGACTTTTAGGATAATTGATTAGGAGGTTCTATCTTTATATGAATAAACATTCATTCTTCATTCTTCCCTTGGCGGCGGCCGCTTTGGCCTCTTGCTCGTCTCTTCCTTCGAGTTCGTCCTCGGGGAAATCGATTTCTTCTGAAACGAAATCTTCTTCGATTGCACAATCCTCATCCTCAACAGAGGTTTCATCTTCTTCAACAAAGAATTCGTCTTCCTCGAAAGAGGCTTCATCCTCTTCGAGCGTTTCCTCAAACTCTTCCTCGAATTCTTCCTCGAGTGTCGATGTCTCCGATCTCAAATGGATTACGCCAACCGGCGCGCCGACCTTAGCTTTTTATGACCAGGGGAGCAACACGGCCAATTGGACATCGTCTTCTAGCCCAACGACCGGCGTGGTTCCGGCGTTTGGGACTTCCGATTACGACATGATCGTTTTCGATGGGACGAGTGGGCTCGGAGTTATCGCGAAGAATAGCTACAATTATCAGCTGGCGCAGTGGATTAGTGGGGGCAATTTCTATGTTGTCAGCACGAAGCACACCTCAATCAGCGAATTCCAAGCCGGTCAGACCATCGATGGCTTTGTCAAAACCGGGAATGCCTCTAAAAGCTTCCTTAAACTCTCTAAAGACATCTGGAAATGGGATTATTCGGATACGGAGATTGCTTTCGAAGATGGCGTTGCCCAGGTCAAAACCAATTTGACCGCCAATCCCTCGGGTCATGACTATTACATCATTGCTCAACCCGTCTTAGCTGCGGCGAAGAAAGCCTTGGTCTCGCAAACCCCAGCGGTTACTTTGAATGTGGTGGCGAATCTCCAAAGCGAATGGAAGAAAGCCTATAACCAAGCGACGATCCCAGCGGCTGCGCTTTTCGTCAATAAGTCCTCTTATGAGAAGAAAAAAGACAAAATCGATGCCTTTATGGCGATTACGCAATCCCGTCAAGATGATGCGGTTAATGCGATCGACAAAGTCACGAGCGCTCTTAACGCTTATGGTGATGATACCGCAGTTACGGCTCGATTCGGCTTTACGAGCGCGCTCGTTAGCGCCTTGCAGCCGACCAATCAGTTTGGAATCTTGAAGAGCGGAGATATCACCGATAAAAAAGCCTTCGCCAATGATTTCCAAACCACGCTTGGCGCCAGCGCATTTGCTGATTCCCTTTTCCTCTAATTCGATTTAAAATTGTTAAGGTTAAAAGAGAACCCTTTCCCGAAATGTAAAGATGTCGAAAGAACACAAAAGTCACCTCATCAAAATCATTTGCGGGATCCTCGGGTTCTTTTTTCTTCTCTTCATTTGGTGGTTGGTTTCTTATCTTCTTCATCAAAATGACAATCGGCTTTTGCCTTATCCCCATGAAGTTTTCCAGAAACTGGGCGAGATCCTCTTTTCCCCAAGTTACGCTCAAACCACATGGGAAGCCATGGGCTGGAGTCTGCTCCGTTTAGTGATTGGCTTTGTAATCTCCTTTCTTTTCGGGGGAGTTTTGGGAACGTTAGGGGGGCTTTACCCGAAATTCGCCTCCTTTATGGGACCTTATATCTCCTTTTCGAAAACGATGCCAACGGCCGCTTTTGTCCTCATCTTGGTTGGAATCTTCTATTCTTACCGTGGTTTAGCACCTTATATTCCCTGTTTCTTAGTCTTCATGGTCGCCTTCCCTGTGATTTATGAGGCCTTCAAAAGCGGAATTCAAAATGAGAGCAAGGATACTCAAGACGCGCTTGATCTCGATTGCGGACGTCGGAGTTGGTCAGCCATTCGGGAGGTTCTTTTGCCAGACGCTCAAAACTACATCGCTCTTGCTCTCGTTCAAAGTCTCGGACTTTCAATGAAGGTTTCCGTCATGAGCGAAATCTTGACCAACTCATCCGATTCCCGAGGAGGCTTAGGCGGTTTGATTCAGAACGCATCCCTTTGGGGCGGAATGCAAGAAGTTTTAGCTTATAGCTTATTGGCGGTTTTGATTATCTTGGCCATCGATATTCCTTTATTCTTATTAAAGAAACAATTAAAGGTTGGACTTGATTAGAAGTTAAAGCCAACATAAGACTTTGTAAAGGGAAAATATTTTTTAAGTATTCTATTAATTTAATAGATTATTGGAAATATATTAATCTGTTTTTGTATGGAAGAAAATGGCACGCTGTTGAGAACGTTCCCTTTATGATCGGATCCGAATGATTAAATATAATCGTCTCAAAACGATTCTCCAAAAAGGAAAACGTTCAAAATTCCCAGAAGGGGTCAAAAAGTCATTTAGGAAATAATTAGTAGTTTTAAAAAGTGTGGAAAACTCGTCATTTTTGGGGATAATATTTCTATTGTCTAAAACATTATGTCTTATTTTAAATCGAATAAACCTATGATTTCTTATCGTCTTATTAACATAATGGGCATTATGCGAAGTTATTGTTTTCTGAGGTATAATAAGCTGTGCCAAAACCCTTCATTTGCAAACTACTAGGTGCCCCTTCCGGTCTTTTTCTTCTTTTTGATGCCTTCCAACCGTCAAGTTATCAACCTTGGGCTTTTGCATCCTCTTTCTTTTTTTCGTCTGAAAGAATCGCATTCTTTCCCTGAGCAAAAATCCCTTTAAATTTAAAATTTATTAATTAAAACAACTTAAAATTATTCTTGCTTTATTTATCATTATTATATTTTCAAAGATATAAAATGTTGGTCTTTTAATTTTATATAACTTCTCCTTTTTGCTTTCGCTTTTTTAACTTTTTTTCATCCCCGCTCCTTCTTTTTGATGAAGAAAAAAACAACCCCGCTTCCGAGATTGTTTTTAAACTTCGTTCTTCTTTAGCGTTTGACTTTGAGAAGATCGTCTAGTCCAATTTCTAACCGCTTCTTTTCTGTGAAGAGTTGAACGGTAACCGAACCCGTATCGATAACGACCCATTCGCTTTCGGGAGTCCCTTCTGCTTTGCGGATCTCAATCTTCTCCTTGGCTAATGCTTCTTCCAAAATATCGAAATAAGAAGACAATGCTTTAGCGTTTGGGGCTGTCGCCAGAATAAAGAAATCGGCGAAGGGCGTTCTTTCTTTGACGTCCACCACTTCGATAGCCTCGGCCTTATGCTCTTCAAGGGCAGCAACGATCGTTTTGACTTCTTTCGTTTGTCTCATCTTTATTTACCTCCGCCGAGATAAAGTTCCCGGCATTCATCCGATAACGGCGTCGACTCGAGTTCGCCTTCCTTTTTAAGGAACGCTTCGTTCTCTTTGAGGACTCGAAGAAAGCCCACATAGTAATTTTTCAAACAAGCATCGATCATCTTGCTGCTATCGTAGCCTCGATTCGGATCAATTTTATCCGAAGAATAGATGACTTTAGTCAAAGGCGGCATATGGGCTTTTCCCGTGCAATGGTATTCGATGGCGTCAAGGATGGCTTCATCGGTGATTCCGAATTCTTTGGTGGCGAGATAGGCCCCGGTGAACTGATGGAGACACCAGGCAGGATAATTCGCGTAAGTCGGGAAATTCTCTTCAACGATCGCTCGGCTTTCTTCTTCGCTAAGATGCTTTCCTAAATCATGAAGCAAGCCAGCGATATAGGCTTTTTCGGGGAAAGTGAATTTGTTCTTCTGAGCGATCGCGTAAGCGAGATGAGCGACGGAGAGCGAGTGAGAGAGACGTTTTCCCGAAATGAAGGAAGCGATTTTCTTCATGAAATAGAGATTGTTGGTCTCAATATACTGAAGAACGCTGGCGGGGATATCGATGCTTTTCAGCTCCCGCACGTCACTCGAGGAAACCGGTCCGCTCCCTTGATAATCAAGGGCGGTGATATTGTATTTCTTAAGAATCGAAGGATCGACGTCAACGCCCGGACGCGGAACGTAAACCAAATTGACTAAGCTGGCCATTTCCTCAGGGGATTTCCACTTGGGGAATTTATTAACTTCATCCGCTCCTAAAAGCCAATAGAGTTGGCGTTTGGGGTAGCGTTTCACAAATTCTTTCACCGTGTCGATCGAATAGGTAACGCTTCCCGATCGGTCCATTTCGCAGAGATCGATGCTAAAAGCGCCTGAGCCATCGCTATCCAAAGCCAAATGAAGCATATTGACCCGATCTAAAGGCGAGGCTTCGGGCTTTTTCCAACGCGGGTCTTTCGCGGGCACGAAAACCACATCGGCATTGAGCCGAAGAGAAGCTGCCCTTGCTAAACGCAAGTGTCCATTATGGATGGGATCAAACGATCCGCCGTAGATGATGATGCGCTCCATATCAAAGAACGATCGTCGGATTTTTCTCCCGGGGACGATAAAGGATGATGATGCGGCCCAAGACCTCGACCACATCGGAATGCGTGGCGTTCGCTAAAGAGGCGCCGAGATCCTCGAGACCTTCTTTTTGATTGACCAGCACTCGGACTTTGATGAGTTCGTGGGCGCTTAAAGCCTTATCGACCACTGCGATGATCGCGGGATCGACTTCGCCTTTTCCGATCGTCAAAGACGGGGATAAAGGATTGGCTAATTTTTTAAGCAAAGCTTTGTTTTTTGGAGTTAACATTTATTTCACCTTGGCTCTTGAGCCGTAAACGCCGATGCCTTTCGGCACATAGAGACGGAATGTTTGATTGGACCCTTCGAAGGAGAACCAACCTAAGCCCGCCACCCCGATGTCGCGCCGCCCCTTTTCGCTCACCGGGAAATCGAAGATATCCATATCCAGGAGCGAACTGACGCCTTCTAAACTGGGAGAGAGGAGCTTCTTCTCCAAGGATTTTTTGTAATCCTCATCCATCTTTTTACTCGGATGCACGCGTTTGATTTCGACGGTGTTGGAGCAATAGGCACGCAAAGCGGTCTTGCTTTCGCCCCGCAAGAGATCCAGTCTCGCCAGCCCGCCGATCCATAGCGAAGCGCCGACTTCGAGGAGATAATTCCTTCCTTCTAAAGCCCCATCGGGCAATAAGGTATGAGCGAGAGCGGCATGCGAAGCTAAGGAATTCGCGATTCCGGTCCCTGGCGTGTCGTAGATCATGCTCGAGGAATCGAGCGGGATTTGCATGACGCGAAGGTGAGTCGAAGGATATTCGCCCGTGATAATCGAACGGCTGCTCTTGTTTTGATAATCATGGAGGAAACTTGAGAGGAAGAGAGTTTTTCCCGCGCCGGTCGCTCCGATGATATAAACATCGTGACGGCGCCGTTTTTCTTCGATGAGGTTCGCAGCCGCTGTGGTGTCACTGAGGGAAGACAAACTGAGAAGAAGCACATCGTCTTTCTGAGCGGGAAGACCCGAAGCCCGGAAGCGGTGAGCAACATACTCCCGCAGGTCATCGTCTTTGGCTTCCGCCGGCATTAAATCGCGTTTATTGGCCAAAATCACGAGGGGCAAAGAACGGATTAAATCGTTCACCTGGCTCGAAAAGGAACACTCGAAGGAGAAAAGATCGACCACATAAACAATCAAAGCATCGGAAGCTTTGGCATCCGCTAGCATCGTCAAAAAGTCCGGGCTGACCGAGGCTTCTTGCGGGGTCAAATTGAATTTATTTTCATGGTAGCAATGATCGCAAAAGAGAATCGTGTCCAAAGGGCTTTCTTCAAGAACCTTTCGTAAAATGTAGCCATCTTCCCCTGGCTTTTCGCTTTGGAGAATCGCTCCGCAGTTGTAACAGCGGCGCACGACATTGGTTTTGCTCATTTCTTCCCCTCCCAATAAGGCACAAGGCCTTCGGTTACGATTTTTCGACGCTTATTCTTCTCAAAAAGGCGGTTCCAACGGGTGACCCATGGTTCGTGGTCGGCGATCTTATCGGTCAGGATCGAAGCGATCTTGGCGCCATTGGCCGATGGAATATCGGTCATCAGTTGGTCGCCAAGGAGAATCGTCTCTTCGGGTTTGAAGCCTTCTTGTTTCAGAATTCGCTTGAGGCGGAAACTGAAGGGCTTCAATAATCCACTAAGGGCCTGAATCCCCAAACGTTCGGCATAATGGCTGACCCGTTTGGAGGTATTGTTCGAGGCGATGTAGAGATGAAGACCAGCTTCTTGAAGCTCACGAACTTTCGCCTGGGTTTGCTCGTTCGGCTCCTTTTCGTCATAAGGCGCCAAGGTGTTGTCGAGGTCGAGCAAGAGATTCTTGTAGCCATGCGCAAGATAGAAAGAAGCAGGAATCTCGTAGAAAGAATGCGCGAGATAAGTTGGGAGATATCTTGCCCTTATCATAATATAAAGAAGGAGTCTCCCTCAACCCCTTCCCTCATTTTTTCGGCTCTCCACTAGGAGCAGGCGTCACGTTATCCGTGGCATCTTTCGGCGCTTCGGAGGTCGAATTATCGTCTTCATCATCGAAGAGCGAAATTTGCTCGTAGTCGTCTTTTTTGCTCTGATCATCCGCGCCTTCTAATAAGGGCGAAGGCGGCAAAACTTTGACCGGCAAGGGAAGCGCCTTCACGTCATCGGTGATTCGCGTGCTTTCTTCGAAGCTCACGAAAAGAATCCGATTCTTCACGGGGAAGCCATCAGGACGCTTCGCGTATTTCTCAATCGGCGTGAGATAGAAATCGGGGAACGAAACATCGATTCTTGTCGCGTCATCAAACACGGCGTCATAGACAAAAGGCGAAGGCTTTTCGAGGATTTTCCCGGCGTAAACCACGCGATGCGGCTCTTTTTGGAAGGAGGGAACAATGATCGTCGGCTTCCCTAGACGCTCGCTCAGAGCAATGTGGGACATTTCGAAAACCCGGGTGCAGCCCCGATCGGTGATTAAGGCGACTTTGCCAAGTTCGTCCGGATAGAAGGACAGAACATCGACGAGGTCTTGACCTTTGAAGTTGCCGGCTTTCATGCCGCTCGTGCGCGGGTTGGTAATCAGAATCTCATTTTCGTTATAGTAGACCGCTTTGCCATCACTCGCCATCACAAAGACGTTGGAATTGCCGCTCGTAAGACAAGCTCCAACGAGCTCATCGTCATTGACTAAGCGGATGGCGGGATAAGCTTTGCTCCGTCTCACGACGGGGAAGGACGCCAAGGAAATTCGTTTGATGAAGCCTTTTTTGGAAAGGAGAACTAAATAAAGGTCATCGCGGAAATGGCTGACGGCAAATGCCCGAACCAGTTTCTCATCCGGGGCGATGCTCACCAATTGGCTCACATGGAAGCCTTCATCGTTCCACTTGGTCTCTTTAATCTCGTTGACCGGGATATAAAGATAGTGGCCTTTCGAGGTGAAAAGCACCATGAAATCCGTGGTTGAGCAAAGGGTGTTATAAATGAAGACATCCCCCGCTTTAATGCCAGGTCGGGCACCATTTTGGCCACCGGACCCCTTCCAAGACTTGATGGAAGAACGTTTCAGATAACCATCGCGTGTTGCGACGACGTAAACATCCTCTTGGGCAATCAAATCGCGTTTATCGACCATGGTCACAGCGCTTAATTCTTCGCCCGAACGAACTTCGGTGAGGCGCTTGCCACCATATTCTTTAGCGACCGCAGTTAAATCGTTGATAATAAGGTCTTCGCGTTGACCCTGATTGTCGAGGAGACCTTTTAAGAGTGCGATATCCGCCTCCAACGACGCTTTCTCGTTTTCCAAAACGTTGATATCGGTATGGGACAATTTATATAGCGGCATCATGACGATGGCTTCGGCTTGGTCTTCAGTGAAGCCATATTTGGCTTCCAAATTGACTTTGCTGTCGGCTTTGTCGGCTGAGGCGCGGATGACGGCAATCACTTCGTTGATTATCGAAGCGGCTTTGATTAAACCGTTGACGATCGAAAGGCGGGCTTCGTCTTTGGCATAACGGAAATGGCTTCGACGGGTGATGACATCGAGCTGGTGCTGAATGTAGCAATCGCAATAGGTGATGAGGTCCATCGAGCGCGGATGCCCGTCGACAATGGCCATCATATTCGCGCTGTAATTCGTCTGCAGCGGCGTTTTTTGCATAAGATAAGCCAAAATCGCCTCAGGTTTGGCATCTTCTTTGAGGTCGATGGCAATCCGCAAACCTTCTTTATCGGTCTCATCGCGGACTTCATCGATGCCCGGAATTGTTTTATCGTGGCGAATCTTATCGATGGCTTTGACGAGCTCGGATTTATTCACCTGATACGGAATTTCACTTACGATGATTTGAGGAATGCCATCCTCGGAAGTCGTGATCGAGCAGCGGCTAGCGACGCTGACACGGCCGTGTCCCGTCCGATAGATATCTTTGAGACTATCCGAAGTATAAATGATGCCACCGGTCGGAAAATCAGGGCCTGGGATGTACTTCAAAAGATCCTCGACATCGCAATTCGGATGTTTGATTCGATAAATGACGGCTTGGGTTACCTCTTTAAGGTTATGGGGCGGAATCGACGTCGCAATGCCTACGGCGATACCTTCACTGCCGTTCACCAAAAGGTTAGGGAAACGAGCGGGAAGAACATCAGGTTCGAATAAGGTATCATCGAAAGTCAAATTCATTTTGACGGTATCTTCGTCGATATCTTCGAGAAGTTCATTCGACAGAGCGCTTAAACGAGCTTCAGTATAACGGTAAGCGGCTGGACCATCGCCATCGATGGAACCGTTATTGCCTTGAAAATCGACCAAAGGATAACGATAAGCCCATCCTTGGGACATGTGGACAAGAGCAAGATAAATCGAACTATCGCCATGGGGGTGATACTTGCCCATGACGTCGCCGACGATGTGAGCGCATTTTTTAGTCGGTTTATCGATGGTATTCCCGGTATTGAACATATCGAAAAGAATGCGGCGCTGAACGGGCTTTAAACCATCGCGTGCATCGGGGATGGCTCGATCCTGAATGACATCACGCGCATAAGAAGCGTATTTGTCGCCCATGATCTGGTCGAGGGAATCCGTTTCAATGTTTTCTTTGATGATTTCTTTTTCTTTTTTAGCCATCGTTACTCACCTTTGACTTCTTTTTCGAAGGTATCGACGAGATCGAAGTCGACGTTTTCTTGAATCCAGTTCCATCGCTGAGAGGAATCTTTTCCCATCAAGACGGAGATGCGCTTTTCCACCACCAAAGGATCATCGATGTGGACTTGGAGCAACAGGCGCGATTTCTTATTCATCGTCGTTTGAGCGAGCTGATCGGCATTCATTTCGCCCAAGCCTTTATAACGGTTGATGCCATATCCGGCACCAATCTTAGTTTTGGCTTCATCCAGCTTACTATCATCCCAAACGTAGAGATGTTTCGAAGGATCGCTCTTTTTATAAACGCGGTAAAGCGGCGGCTGGGCGATATAGACCATCCCTTTTTCAATCAAGGGTTTCATATAGTTATAGAAGAAGGTCAAAAGCAGGGTCTGAATATGCGAGCCATCCGTATCAGCATCGGTCATGATGATGATTTTGCCATAATGGCTTTCTTCAACATCGAAATCCTGTCCCACGCCCGCACCGATGGTTTGAATCAAGGTGGACATTTCGAGGTTTTCGATCATTCGTTCCATTGAGACCGTGTCGGTGTTAAGCGGTTTGCCACGTAAGGGCAAAATAGCCTGATGGAGCCGATCCCGTCCGGTTTTAGCGCTGCCACCCGCCGAATCGCCTTCGACGATGAAGAGTTCGTTTTCCGCATAGTCCTTCGACTGAGCGGCGGCGAGCTTATCGGAAATCATCAAATCATTCTTCTTGCTCTTGGTGTTGCCCCGAGCAGCTTCTTTGGCTTTTCGCGCGGCATCGCGGGCTTCTTTGGAAGCATCGCACTTATGAATCAAATCAATAGCGAAAGATTGATGCTCATTAAGATAATAGGTAAAGCGATTCGAAATAACGCCGCCGACAACCGGTCCAGCTTCGGGGCTGCCGAGCTTGCCTTTGGTTTGGCCTTCGTATTCGAGACGATCCTCGGGGATCTTCACAGAAATAATCGCCGTTAAACCTTCACGAATATCGGTGCCATCAATGGATTGATTCGGCTTAATGAGATTGTTCGCTAAGGCCCAATCATTAAGGGTTTTGGTGAGAGCGCCTTTAAAGCCCACTTCATGGGTTCCGCCGTCGGCTGTCCGAACGTCGTTGGCGTAAGATAGGATGTTCTCGTTATAGTCGCTATTGCACCATTCCATCGAAATTTCGACTTGAATACCATCGACGGTATCGGAGAAATCGATGATTTCGCCAAGCGGCGATTTGTTTTGGGTCATCGAAGCGACGTATTCCCGAAGACCGTGTTCGGTGTAGAATTCGTGGGAATTTCCGGTGGTCGCATCTTTTAAAATGAAACGAACGCGGGTAAGAAGATAGCTCTTTTCTTCGAGGCGGTTATAAATCGTATCCCAAGAAAATTTTGTATTCGGGAAAATTTTGGCATCGGGTTTGAAACGAACGGTACTGCCGTGTTTTTTCGTATCCCCTAAAATCGTCAGCGGTTTTTCAAGCTGCCCGCCATTATGGAAACGGATGTAATAAATCTTTCCTTCGCGGTAAACCGTGACTTCCAACCACTCCGAAAGAGCGTTGGTCACCGTCGCACCGACGCCGTGAAGTCCAGCGCTGGTCTGATAAACTTTGCTATTGAATTTGCCGCCGGAATGAAGGGTGGTATAAATCAATTGAATCGCTGGAATGTGGGTTTGCGGATGAATATCGACCGGAATGCCGCGACCTTCATCCTCGACTTGAATCGAACCATCTTTTTCCAAAGTAACAGTGATGCAATCGCCATAACCGTTGACGGCTTCATCGACGGCGTTATCGACAATTTCCCATACCAAATGATGGAGGCCCGTGAGATTCGTGCTTCCAATATACATGCCAGGACGTTTACGAACGCCTTCTAGCTCCGATAAAACCTCGATATCTTTCGCGGTATAATCTTCTTCTGCTTTTTCAAAATCTACCATGGTGGGGTTGGGTCTTTCTCTCAATGCTGATATTATAGCAAAGAGCGATTGAAAATCGTACCTCTATTATTGCATAATAGAAGGCGAAATCGTAGGAAATTTCATGAATCAAGTTTGGGAAAATGTCGCGGTAGCACTGGTTTGTTTCCTCTTTGGCTACCTCCTCGGTGGCGTTCCTAATGGCGTGGTCATCGGTCGCGTTTTCTTTAAAAAAGACCCACGGGACTATGGATCTCATAATTCGGGTGGAACGAATTCCGGGCGGCTTTTCGGCAAATGGATCGGCGTTTTGGTCATCGCGCTGGATATGAGCAAATGCATCATCGCCTTCTGGGTAATTTGGGCGATTCTCCGGTTTTCCGGTTTGCGGAACGTCGTTTCGCTTTGGGATGACGGCGTTTTCTATAACTGGCTCGCTCCTTTGGGCGCGGGATTGGGTCATTGCTTCTCTCCCTATATTCGTTTTAAAGGCGGCAAAGCCGTCGCTTGTTATATGGGGATGATCGGTGGGACGAGTTGGCTTGGCTTCATCTTATGCTGGCTTTCTTTTATGCCGCTCTTCTTAAGGAAACGGATCGTTTCAGCGGCTTCGCTCATTTCGGGAGGCATCCTTTGCCTGTTCGAGTGGATCATGTTCTTGCTTGTTCGCTTTGCCAATGTCCCCGGCGAGATCTTCCAATGGAATTTCGGAGCCGGCGGCGGATTGAACTATGGCTGGGAAAGCGCCAGCGTGGTCACCATCATTTATGCCCTCATGGTTATTCGACATCAAGCCAACATTAAACGCTTAGCGAACGGTGAAGAGAAGCCCCTCACTTGGCCTAGTAAATAATTAGTAGTTTTTTATAAAATCATTTTCCATAGTGGATAACTAAAAAGTGAACAATTTTAATCACTTTTAATTCGAAGGAAAGCCATTTTTTGATTGACACTTTTTAAAAACCTCGAAAAAAATGTTTAAAATGTTGAAAAATTTCCTAATGCCTTCCACTACCCCATTTTCGAAACAAAAACCCTCGCGTTTCCGCGGGGGTATTTTGAACAATCGTTGAAGGTCTTACTGACCCTTTTTCATGCTGTTCATAACGGCACGAATTTGAGCTTCAGATGGTTTGCGACCCATCTGGAGGAACATTGCCCGGATCATCTGTTCATTGACCGGGGGGTTCTTCGCCATCTCCCGTTTAATGATTGCCCGAGCGCCGAAGAAGCCACCGACGAGACCAACAATTAAGACAAGAATGAGATAAAGAACAAATTGCCAAGTAGGAATGTCCATCATGGCAATTAACCTCTCTTATCGTATTTGCCAGTGGTCGTGTCGACGATAACCTTCTCGCCGGCATTGATGAAAAGCGGAATCTTAATTTTGAGGCCCGTTTCAAGGACCGCGTCTTTGCTGCCACCATTGGTGACAGTATCGCCGCGAACACCCGGCTCGCATTCGGTGACGGTTAACGCAACCTTGGCCGGAAGCTCAATGCCAAGAATCTCGTCATCATAGCTGATCACGATGACTTCGCCATTCGGAGCAAGATACGGAGCTTGCGACTCGAGATTTTGCTTCGGAAGCTCGATTTGTTCGTAGGTTTTCGGATCCATGAAGACCAAAGTAGTTCCCGAATCGTAGAGATACTGCATGTTCTTCTTGTTGATCGAAACTTGTTCGACATCGTAACCCGAGTTACGGGCAATTTCGATGACAGCACCTGTACGGATGTTCCGAACCTTAAGCTTGGCGACCATCTTTCTCATCGCAGTCTTGTTGAGAAGGATATCGATAACCTGATATAACGTCTTTTCGTCTTCAAAATAGTTTCCAGGGCGTAATTCTGTAACGTTCATGTTCAATTTTCTCCTTTACTACGCGGTTGGTATTTTATACCAATGCTAAGCGTTTATCTACCTAAATTATTTGTCGTAAGTCCTCATTAAAGGCTAATTCCGTCTTTATGCTGGTCATTTCGCCATGTCCCGGATAAACCTTCGTCGAGAGCGGGAGAGCTGCTAGTTTGCGTAAACTCGAAGAGGTTTCTCTCGGACAACTGCCGGGCAAATCGCTCCGGCCAATACCGAGATGAAACAGGGTATCGCCTGAGAAAAGAACGCCTTCCGTCTCGACATAGAAGCAACAACTTCCCCGAGTGTGAAACGGGGTGGCAATGACCTTAAAAGTCCACTGCCCAAGCTTAATTTCATCTTCATCATCCAATTCGTAGGGTTCGAGGTGTTCAATCGTCAGCCCCTCTTTTCCAAAGAGCGAACGAGAGACGTTCAAATCGGGATCCTGTAAGCAAGCCACATCCTCGGCCATCATGAAAACGGTCGCGGAATGGGTTAAAGACTTGAGCCCAGCAATATGGTCACAATGTCCATGAGTGATCAAATAGCCCAAGCAATAGCCGTGATGTTTTTCGATGTAGGCATCTAAACGACCGTTTTGGTTATCACCGGGATCGACGATGATGCAGGGTTGCCCCTCTTCGCCGATCACATAGGTGTTGCAATCTTCGCCACCGCCGAAGAGTTTTGCAATACGCATCTTCTAGAGCAAAAAAATAAGGCCGAAGCCTTATTTCGCCTCCTTATGGAGCGTCTCTTTCTTGCAACGGGGGCAATATTTCATCTTCTCCATCTTGTTCGGATGGGAATGTTTATTGCGGGTTGTGATGTAGTTCTGCTCACCGCAGACTGTGCATTCTAAGGTCACATCATCGCGCTTGCTTTTTGCCATAACTTTTCACACTTCTTTCTTTTTGCGGTGTCAATCCTAACATAGCGCGCGGGATTTATCTACAAGAAAACTTCTTTTCGGCGTAAAAT
>Ga0183101_1000372_pt1 | contig 73212 bp, 63 predicted proteins | sample Biomet3_FD_127790 | JGI IMG/M metagenome (GOLD analysis project Ga0183101, IMG submission 127790) | Microbial communities from bioreactor (seeded with sewage sludge) at LBNL, California, USA - Biofuel metagenome 3 | ecosystem: Engineered > Bioreactor > Anaerobic > Unclassified ... | reverse complement strand
ATATATAGTCAAAAAATTATAAATTGCATATAAATTATTTGTTTGTATATGTCGATATATATAATATAACTAATTAAAAATAGCCAAGTACAAAATTAATTTATCAGGAGGAATTTTATGAAGAAGTTTAAAATTATGCATGGAATATTCATTTTATGGATAATATCAGTGGTAGCTACATTTTCAATTGGTATAGTTGGCTTTGTAAATATGTCTAAAATGAACACAAACATTAATAAGATTTATAGCGAACAGCTTGTTGGAGTGAAATCATTAGGTGAAGTAGGTGGTCAAATGGGACTTATGAGAAATGCAGTAACTAAACTTATGGACAGGCAGTATGACAGTTCTTATATTGATACAGTTAACGATAGTGATAAGATTATTAAGGATAATATTGTGCAAGAGTCTAATTTGGTAACTGATCCTAAAGGAAAAGAGTTGGTGAACAACCTACAAAGTAAATATAGCGAATATATAAGTAAAGTGCCAGATTTGCAGCAAAAAAGAATGAGTGGAGTTGTAATTTCAAAGGAATTCATGGACCAGTATGGAAAATTGGGGAATGAACTATCATCAGCTATAAGTGCTTTATCAGATTACCATAAACAATCTGCAGAAGATCTTCGTAAGACATCAGCTTCTGACTATAGCTCTAGTAGGATATTATTTATTATTATATTAACTTCTATGATTGTACTTACTTCAATAATTTCTGCTGTTATTATGTCATTCATTAAATCTTCAATTAAAAATTTTACCGAAATATTAAAAGAAATTTCAAAAGGTAATTTTACTGTAGATATTGATACAAATTATAATAATGAATTTGGAATTATGAAAAAGGAACTTGTATCTACAGTTAATGTCATATCTGGAATATTACAAACTATTGAAATGGATGCTAAAGAAATAAGTGAAAACTCAATATCATTATCAGCAGTATCAGAGGAAATGACTGCTTCTTCACTTGAAGCAAGTACGGCAATACAAGGTGTAGCTCAGGGTTCTACATCACAGGCACAAGATCTTGTTAGCATATCAGAGGATATAAATGATTTTGGTAGTGCTGTGGACAATATAGTTCTTTCTATTGACAATGTTAATATCACCACTAAAAATATTAATGCAATGGCTGAAAACAGTAATTCGGAGCTAGGAGATCTTTCTGCATCTATTAATAATATTAACGATTCATTTAATAGTGTAACAATAAAAATACAGGAATTAGGCAGTGATATTCAGCAAATCAATTCTATTACATCCCTTATTAATAATATTGCAGAACAAACCAACTTGTTGGCACTTAATGCTGCCATTGAAGCAGCTAGAGCTGGGGAAGCAGGTAAAGGATTTGCTGTAGTAGCGGATGAAATAAGGAAGCTAGCGGAACAGAGTAAAGCATCCTCAGCTAAAATTAATGATTTACTTGGTGTAATTGCTTCTAGAACTACAGAGGCGGTACAAACAACTAATAACGTAAGCAGCGATTTGTCAGATCAAGTGTCCGTAATAAATGGTTCTATATCTTCATTTAAAAATATAATCGGTGCTATTGAAGCTGTTCTACCATTAATCAGTGCTGTTAATGTAGAAATTAATAACATAAATAATAAAAAGGATGGAATAGTAGGTAAAATTGAAACGACATCTGCGGTAGCAGAAGAAAATTCTGCATCATCTGAAGAAATATCTGCATCAGTAGATCAGATGAATGCTTCAGCAGAAGGAGTAGTAAAATCTGCAGAAGATTTATCAGGTATGGCAGATGAAATGCTTGAAATAATTGGGCAATTCAAACTTAAATAGAATATGTAATTTTAAAGGGGCTGTTGCACTAAGAAATTAGTACAGCAGCTTTTTCCTTGCAAAAAATACGATTCCCGAGCTTAAAAAAGTCCGGGAAAAGGTGTGAAATTTATTTATGGAAATATCAAATTTAACACAAAAAGATTATACCACTCGTGGTAACCTTTATCAATTAAAATTACCACTAAATATTGAATACATAATTGCAAAAGATGATGCCGTGAGGCTGCTGAGTCAGGTTTTAGAGGAGATGGATTTAACAGAATTATACCAGACTTATTTCCGCATAAGGAAAAATCAAGCAACCCTAAGACAGATGCTTAAGGTTATGTTATATTCTTACATGAATCATTATTATTCTTCGCGTAAAATTGAAACTGCATGCAGGCGTGATGCAATAACAATTGTAGAAATGTTTGATGCAATTGCATGAAAAATAGATTCAACAAGAGTAGTTAAAATGAAAAAATTATTACATGATTATGAAGTTAATATTATGGTTAATACAAAAGTAATTGAAATTTGTGAAACAGGAGTTTTAATTAGAAGTTGAAGGTGTTAAAAAGCATGTTCCATGTGGTGCAGTTGTTGTATTAATGGGATATCATACAAATAATTCTCTTGTAACTGAATTAGAAGGCCTTGGTGATAAACTAGTAGTTGTTGGAGATGCTGTGAAGTGTGAAAATGCATTGGAGTGTGAAAATGCATTGGAGTGAGCTCTCATGGGATTTGATGCAGGTTATAATGCATAAATTCTTTAGATTAAATTATATTTAATAAAGTATTTTATAGCAAAATATACAAGATAACATTGTTGTTATGAGAATGTTATCTTTTCATTTTCTATAGGTTTATTTCTAAATTGGAACCTATGTTTCAAAATATCGCACAAATTTATCTCCTTCGTGGGTACGTAATAAAAGACGCCTAATAGGTAATCCAGATATTTCTATTCCTTCACTTTTTAAAGGTACTTTTCTCAAATTCTTTGAGAAAAGTACCTTTTCCATAAGCAGAAAATACTGTGTAAACACTTCGTTTAGATGGTATGTATACGGTAGGTAGAGTAATTTCAATTTTATGTTTTGTAGCTTCATTCGCTTAAACAGGAGTATTACTAGGTATTCTTGGGTAGTTCTTCCTTTAAGTGAGCTATTTAATTGTTAAGTTTTCTTAATTTAACATGAGGATTAAATTAAGCTATAGCTTGAATTTTGCTAATGAATAAACTATTTCCTTTGTCATATTTGATAACTCTAAAGCAGTATTCGCTACTTCTTCAGAAGAAGCATTCATTTCCTCTGTACTTGCGGAAATCTCTTCTGCAGAAGCTGATACTTCTTCCGAAATAGCAGAAGTACTTTCAAGTTTTTCTACAATAATGTTCCTTTGCTCTTTTACAGAATTCATAGATAAATTTGCATTGTTAATTTGTGGAGTTACTGTCTTAATTGATTTTATTATATTATCAAAAGACATGATGGCGATCTCTAAGGTTGACAATTGTTTAGATAGTTCTTTTTTTAACACATCAGATGTACTAATCATAATATTTGTATCGTTAGAAATCTGACCAATTATTGAATTAATACTTTTTGAAGAAAATTTACTTTGTTCTGAAAGTTTTCTTATTTTATCAGCTACAACAGAAAAACCCTTTCCTGCATCCCCAGCCCTCGCGGCCTCAATAGATGCATTGAGTGAAAGAAGATTAGTTTCATCTGCTATTCCATTTATAAGGTTTAATATTTCATTTATTTTATTAATATTTAAGCCTAAAGTGCTGATTTTTACAGTAAAATCATTAAATTCTGTATGTACATTTTTAACAGAATCTACCAGCTCATTCATTTTAATGTTACTATCCTCTGCCAAATTTTCAATATTACTTGCACTAGAAGACATTTTTGCAATTAGCCTTATAGTCTCTTCTAGCTGTTCATTAAATTTGTTAAGTATTATGTTTGTGTTAACTATTTCATCCGATTGAGTGCTTGTACCTTGGGCAATGTCTTGAATAGCTGTTGTTATATTTTGTGAAGCTGATGACATCTCTTCAGAGATAGCGCTTAAACTTTCAGCTTTATTATCTATTTCTGCAGATTGGCTTTTGATAACCCTAACCATTTCTTTAATGTTTTCAACTGTTTTATATAAAGCTTTTTTCATTACACCAAACTCATTTTCTTCATCTGAACGTATAGCAACAGTTAAATCTCCAGAAGCAACTATCTCTAAATTATCAACAGTCTCGATAATAGAATTTGTTATAAGTTTTACAATGGAATATCCTATTAAAGATAACACCAACATGATAGCAATAGCAGTATAAAACAATTCTTTAACTTTGCTTAAGTATATTTTGTTACTATCTGAATTTATCTTTTCTGCATGCTTTTCATTATAGTCTCTCAATTCAACTATGGTATTTTCGGTCTTCTCTCCTAAAGTTGTGAGAAGACTGATATCTTCTTCTGGAATCTTGCCTGTATTTAAAATCTTTAGTTTAACTTTTCCCCATGTATCCATATATTCATTTATGGTATTCTTAATCTCTTTGATTTTATTTCCTTCAAATTCATCTAGGTTAGTTGTTTCAAATTGTTTTATTCTAGTTTCTAATTTTTCATGATATACTTTAATTTCTTGCTCATATTTACTATCATACTGTAGTGTTGCTTTTTCAGCATTTAGTCGTATAGTTATAAAATCGCTTCTTGCTGCTCCAAGCCTTGATATGCCTATTAAGTTGTCTTTGTACATATTTGACATATTGTTATCTATAGTAGTCATTCCTGATAAGCCTAAAAAATCTGTAATTGCAATAGACAATACAGCTAGTGCTATCAGCATAATAACTATTGTCTTAATTTTAAAATTTCTAATAAAATTTATCATATGTTCTAATCCTCCTCTTTTACTATTTGCACACTGACCTATCTATTGCTTGATAGGTAAAATTGTAAAAAAATTAAATATCTTTAATTCAACTATTTGGGTAATATAATTTAGTTCCTCTAGCATTTTCTTGTAATCATATTAATTACTTTATTTTTAGGTACAAACTTTTGATAATTGATTTAAATTGAACTAATACATCCACATCTCAACATATTTAAACTAAAAACCTATTACTGTAACAGGCGATAAAGCAAATATTATTAGTATAATGCCTATTATTTTAATAACAACTCGTTGAGATTTTTTAGTCTCCACCCCCTTATTTAGTGCTTGTCACAATCTACCTATCTATCAATTGATAGATTACACGTAAAAAAATTAGGTATCTTTAATTCTAATAGTATTGTAGAACCAGATAACTCTTATATCATCTTCTTTATTAGCTTTGTTATAAAATATTAATTTATCTTGGATTAATACATTAAGACTCTCAACACATACCATAAATACATCAAATTGATGTACCATTGTATCCATGTTTACGAAAAAATATAATAGCATTTTCTTTAATTTACGATTTTATACCATTTTGCCTCGTCGTATAGTTATAAAAAACATCATATAGCATAATAATATCATTTAATATATCATATCTCAATATATATTTTGAATCGACTAGTTAATACTAGCTGGTTTTTAAACTTATCTAAAACTTTAGTTACTTACCATTTAATAAAGTTACAAAATACAATTGATATAACAATCGTGATATGGTATAAATTTCTCATAAGATATCAAATGATAGATAGATAAAAATCTGATTTTTTAATGTATTAGTAATGGTAGAAAGGTGGAAAATATCAATATGAATATCAAAAAAAAACATAAATGTATATATGCGGCCGTTTTTGTTTCTACAATTGATGTGAGTTTGAGTATGACGTCCTTTGAATACATTTCTTATAGGATTTTGTGCATAATAGTGAGTTCTATGATACTCTTTGGAGCCGTCACTATTGTTAGAAATTTAATTAAAAATAATTACCTGGGAACTGAAGATTTTAAATGGATTAGCTGTATAAGACAACAAAAACATTATGGGAAACAAGAATATAAACTACTAAAAAACACATATTGTGATAGCATAACAGGTTTTCCCAGTATTAATCGTCTTAAAGATCAACTTAATAATCATGAGTATAATAAATATAGGAGCGGTACATTTTTACTTGTAACACTAAATAATCTTAGGTTTATCAATGGTGTATATGGATATGAATTGGGGAATGAGGTGGTAAACGAAGTCGGAAAATCACTAAATAAAACTATTATACGGGAGAAGCAAATTTGTAAATATAAAGATGATGAATTTGGAATACTAATGTCTAATTTAGTAGATTTGAATGAAATAGTCATTATATGTAGAAATGTTATAAATGTTTTACAAAAGTCCATTTTTATTGGTAATATAGATATATGTTTAAATATAAATATTGGAGTAGCTCTATACCCAAAAGATGGCCTCGATTTAATGACAGTTTTGAGAAATGCAGATGCAGCTCTGCATAAATTTACTAAGCTTGGAAGTAATAGATATACTTTTTATTATAATAACCTTCATGATGAGATGTTAAGAAAGATGTCAGTTGAAAATAGACTTAGGCATGCAATCAGTAAAAGTGAATTAGAAGTTTACTATCAGCCTCAAGTAGATATCGAATCAGATAAAATTAAAAAATTTGAGGCTTTAATGAGATGGCACAATAAAGAACTAGGACAAATATCCCCTGTCGAGTTTATACCAATTGCAGAAGAAACTGGGTTAATTAATGTTCTTGGACACTGGATATTAAGAGAAGTTTGCAGTCAACTTCGAGAATGGACAAGAAGAGGATACTTCTATGTAGTTTCTGTAAATGTATCACAAGCACAAATTCAAAACGAACACTATATAGATACTGTAATTAACCTATTACAGGAGTTTAAAATACCACCAAATTTAATTGAAATAGAAATTACCGAAAGCATAATTATGTCATCCTTTGAAGCTAATATCCAAACCTTAAAGGTTATGAAAAACATGGGGATGGGAATTACCTTAGACGATTTTGGTACAGGTTATTCTTCCTTAAGTTATTTGAAAACACTTCCGATAAAATCAGTCAAAATTGATAAAAGTTTTGTAGATGATATAGTTTATAACAGAATCTCTAGGGATATAATAAGTGGAATAATTGCTTTAGCAAAGAACCTCGAGCTTAATGTTATAGTGGAAGGGGTTGAAAAAGAGGAACAGATTGAGTTATTGAGGACTATGGGGTGTACTATAGTTCAAGGATACTATTATAGTAAACCTATCCCTGCAGAGATAGTCGAGAGTGAATTTTTATGTTGTTAATTTTAAATGCCTTTAGAGGCAATTCAATTATAGAGCTATATACAAAAAGTAAAATCTATATAAGGAAAGGAACTAAAAATGAATACTGAAATAGATACACTATCAAAAATTAAGATTACTGCACTTAGTTTATTTAATAAAAAAGGTTACTTTGCAACTACTACTAGAGATATTGCAAGTGAAGTCGGTATAAAATCTTCTACATTATATTTTTATTTTAAATCGAAAGAAGATATATTTTTCACCTTGTATAGAGAGGCAATAGAATTGCTTGATAAAAAGCAACATAACTGTTTAAAAGAAGATTCAGATGAGGATATAAAAAAACAATTATATACTTTATTTTGCATTTCAATGGAATTCTTCATAGAAAATAACCAATATAGTAAGCTTTTATTTCGATATTTCATATATCAAGCATATGGTATTCAAGATAAAATTCAAACAGAACTTAAAGATTGGAAAGATAGTGCAAGTGCATACGTACAAAATTTATTCAATAAAGGTATACAACATAAACTGTTTAGGAACTTGTCAGTAGATGCCTTGGTGAAAACTTTTTATAGAAATTTAAATGGATATGTTTATGAATTAATAGTTTATGACAGAATACCAAGTAAAGAGGAAATTGATGAAGTATGGCAAGTATATTGGGATGGTATAAAAGCGTAGTCTAATATCGAAGCATAATAAGTCTTTAAAAAATAAGCATAAAAAACACTATAAAATTCATATTGAATAATACAGTGTTTTTTAACTTATTCATTTTTAGTTGTAGTACTGAGTAAGCCCGAATTATTCATTATGCAACAAAAGCCATGCTACGTATGGCTAAAACACTAACTTTATAAAATTTTAGTTTTCACTTAAAAAGTGATTAGAAAATATATGCAAAAAGTCTCAAATTTGATATGTTTATATTCCGAAAAAAACATAATAGCAAAGGAGAGACTTTTTACAATGAATAGTTTATTAGAAAAATCATTAAATTTCAATAAGAAAGTTAAAATAAATTTTGAGGGTGGCGATTTAACTTCCGATGCTGGACTTTTATTATACAAGGAATTTGATGAAAAGATAGGATTCAGCCAAACTATTAAAGAAAATCTTTGTGTCGAAGACAGCTCCGCAGAATCTAGAACCCATAAAAATGACGATATTGTAATTCAAAAAATATATCAAAGAATTGCGGGCTATGTAGCAGATGATACTGCTGATGAATTAAGATATGACCCTACTTTCATGGAGGTTTTAGGTAAACAAGCTTTGGCTTCTCAGCCTACTATTTCAAGATTTAACAATAGAGTGTCTGTTGGAACATTAAAGAGCCATCAAAAAATCAATGAACTTTTATTGGATAAAATGTATTCTTTTTTTAGAAGGCTTACGCCAAGATCAGAAACGAATTTACGAAAAAATAATTGCAGATTCTGGATATGAAAGTGAAAAAAACTACGTGTACCTTGAGGAAAATAATCAGCTTGCATTCATTAAACCTTCAAATTATGAGATTAGTAAGGCACGAAAATATAAAACTGATATCAGCAGAAAGGAAAACATGACTTATGATTCAAATGAAGATGTTTATATATGCAGTAATGGAAAAAAACTTAAAGTATCTGGTAGTAAAAAATCAAAAAGTAAAACAGGATATGTAAGTGAGAAGACTTGCTATACCTGCGAGGATTGTAGCGGATGCCCGTTGAAATCAAAGTGTATCAAAGGCAGAAATAGTAAGACTCCATTGGAAGAACGTACTAAACATTTAGAAATCTCTAAGTTGTTTCAAGAAAAACGTGAGAAATCCTTAGAAAGAATACTTAGTGAGATGAAGGAACAGAACTGAGAATGAACAGAAGCATTCAATCCGAAGGGGCTTTTGCTGAAGTAAAACAAGATATGGGATTCCGTCGTTCCTTATGCAAAGGAAATCAAAATATACTCGCAGAGTGCATATTGTTGGGAATTTCATATAATGTAAATAAGCTTCACAATAAGATACAAAATGAAAGATGTGGCTCCTAAAATTATTTTTTTTGAGTCAAAAAAGAGCTGTTCATAGCGATTTGAAAAATCGCTAATGCAACAGTTCCTTAAATTTTATTATCGATTAGCAGAAATATTAATCATAGATTGGTGGCTTGGATCAACCTGCCAATCCTTGTGTCTTAAACTTCCAAGGAAGTGAACATCAAAGTGTCCATCTATACCGTTTCCTTTTATATAGTCCATGTTAGGGCCTGTACCATAATTTCCAGTTCTGTTAGCAACAGTAGCATTTCCTGGGTATGCATCTAAACCAGCGTGAGGCATACCAGCTATAGAAACAGCTATTTTTCTTCCCTTTGTCTCAAGAATCATTGGACGTACATCCCAAGTCCAAGTTCCTCCAAAAACTTTCTTCATAGTGGCAGTGTCCTGTGGTGTAAGTGTTTCACAATCAACATGTCCAGCACCTATTGTTCTTCTAATATTAAATTTCATACCGCTGAAAAAATCTGTAAGAGTTCCTGTTGCATCAAGAGGGAATACATATTGAGCTTCAGTAAACCAGTCTAAGTCTTCACCATATTTTCCATAGGTCAGTTTTATAGGTACATTAACTTTAGGGATTCTTAAAGTTTGCCCTATTTTTAACATTGAGCTTTCTGTAAGATTATTTGATTTTAATAAATCATTTTGAGTAATTCCAAACTTTACAGCAATACTCCAAGGATTATCACCGGCTACTACAATATAGCTTGAATAGGTAGTAGTAGGAATATATTTTGAGTCAATTACCTGTGCGATTTTAGTGAACAATACTGAGTCAGCAGTTCCAGTTATGGTTAGGTTATTATCCTTTTGAAAGTTAGAAACTGCAGCTTTAGTTAATGTTCCATAAAAACCAGTAGGATTTACTGAAAGATAGCTTAATGCTTTTAAGTATGTCTGAAGTTCTGATACTCTATAATGAGTGATTCCATAAGAAAGCACTGAAGGTTTATTTACAAGAGCTTTGTTTAGTTTATTTAAAGTAATTAGATTCGAAGAACAAATCTTTCATTTTATAATATTCTAGTTATTAGAAATATTATAAGGAGATTTGGTATTATGGATGATAAATCTTTTTTCGATAAGATATACTCATTAAGTGATAGACAAATCACTAAAAAATATAAATACTTAGGGGAAGGCATAAGTAGAAAGGTTTATGGTATTGATGAAAACTATGTAGTCAAAATATCAAAAAATAGTGATGGAATATATCAAAATAGAATAGAAAACTATGTTTATACTCATGTTGAAAAAGATATAAAAAAGTATTTGTGTCCAATACTATGTTTTAACCCTGATAGAATTATAATGAGAAGAGCAATACCAATTTGCAAATATCAAAAAAGCAAATTGGTAGATCTTAATGAAATACGCCCAGAAGAAAGTTCATACAATGATTTAAATGAATTAGCAAGAAAATTTATGCTTGAATATGAGGATGTAATATCTGCAAGCTCTTGGGGAGTTTATAATAATGAAAATGTATTAATTGATTATGGCTGCACTAGTTATTTTGGTGACTTTGTTTACAGTGCTTTGTTTAGATGGTGATGAAATAAGTGTTAATCCGTATAAATGTTAAAACTGTATCAAAATGATAAAAACTCATTTTGATACAGTTTTTAAAAATATTACATAATGTGATAATAATTTTGATTTTTTATTATTTCAATAAATTTTATTCCTTTTTAGTAAAATTTCATTTAATATAAATAAAAATATAACTAAAGAAAATATTAATTTATCCGTTAATAATAATATGAATGAGCATAGAAAAAATATAATGAATATTATTCAATGTTCGAAATATTAAAATAATTTATTGTTAAGTTTTGTATTTAATAAAAATATTATACTTCGAGGAGGAATTTATATGAATCTTAATAAATTAAAGCTATCCACTAAATTGATTGTTGGTTTTGGATTAATTCTTTTATTAACTGTTATGATATCACTACTTTCCCTTTATGGATTGAATCAAATACAAAAAAATATCGGTGAGTTAGTTGATAAGGATAATAAAAAGCTTACATCCATATATGAAATTAGGGGAGCTGTAAATAAGATAGCAATTGGCACGAGAAATTTAGCAATTAGTAATGATAAAAGTTATATGGAAGCTGAGAAAAAGATAATTGAGGAAAATACTCAAAAATATAAAGAATTAGAAAAACAGATGGACAGTTTAATATCTACAGAAAAGGGTAAAGAAACTTTTAAAGAAGTTAAGGAAAATGAGCAGGTTGCTTTTGCTGCCTTTGATAATGCAGTGAAAATAGGAAGTAAAGAGGGGGTAACTAATGAGGAACTTCAATTATTAATTGAGGGGTTGGAAAAGCCTCAAGAAGAATTACTTGCTAGTCTACAAAAGATGATAGATCTTCAAGAAGATTTATCAAGAACAAGAGCAGAGCAGTCAAAAGCACTAACTCAAAGTGTATCTAAAGAAATGATATTTTTAACTATATTAAGTATTATCTTAGGTATATTAACAACATATTTAATTAGAAAAAGCATTATAAATCAAGTTAAAGAAGTAGCAAATGGGGCAAAAATGCTATCAGAAGGTAATTTTAATTTTAGCATGAATGTTTCTTCAGATGATGAAATTGGACAAGCGACTAAGGCACTAAATTCTAGTGTTGAAAAGTTAAGACATAGTATAATCAGTGTAAAGGAGGAAAGTGAAAGCATATTTGAAGGTGCCCAAAAAACAAATGAAATGTTTTTTGAAGTAAGTGATAAAATACAACAAGTTTCTGCTGCTACGGAGGAAATTTCCGCTGGAATGGAAGAATCCTCTGCGGCTGTTGAAGAAGTTACTTCCATGGCGACTACAGTTCAAGAAGAAATAAATAATACTACAATAAAAGCACAAGAAGGATTAAAAGTTGCTTTAAATATACAGACAAAAGCAGATGAAATTAATAAAGATTCTCAAAAATCAAAAGAAAATGCTGAAAAAATTTATAAAGAATCAAGAGTTAAGCTAGAAAAAGCAATAGAAGATGCTAAAATTGCTAATGAAATATATGAAATGGCTTCAAGCATAGATAGTATAGCAAAACAAACAGATTTACTTGCCTTGAATGCAGCTATTGAGGCAGCAAGAGCAGGAGAACATGGAAGAGGTTTTGCAGTAGTTGCAGAAGAAGTACGTAAACTTGCTGAAGAATCATCAGCAGCAGTTTTGCAAATCCAAAACAAGGTTGGAACTGTTATAAGTGCAGTTGATCAACTTTCGAATTCTTCTAAAGATACTCTATTATTTATTGAAGAAAGTGTCTTAAAAGATTACGAAAAGCTTATTACAATAAGTAATGATTACAAGCATGATGGGGATACAGTAAAAAATATTATTGAAGGATTTGCAGAAATCTCTGAGAACATTTCTGAATCAGTTAACCAAATTGCAAGAAGTATGGAAGACGTAACAGTATCAGTTACCGAAGTTGCTAAATCTTCTGGGGATATTGCTTCTAACATTAGTGATATTAATAACAAAAATGAGTTGGTTACTAGGGAGACAAATAAAAATTCAGATAGTGCTAAGAAACTAGAGGAAATGATGAAGGAGTTCATAGTTGATTAATAATTAGGTATCATAGGGTTCCAAACTTATAAGTTAGCTTACACCCTGGGATGTGTTGCGAATTCCTCTGCACTATAATCGCTATTGAAATTTAGATTTTATGGTACTATAATGGTTTAAACAGAAGAAATTGTCAAACAAGGGGGCTTTTAAATGAGTTTGGAAAGTGTAAAGCAACAATTTAAAGAAGAAAATTTAGGTTTAGAAGTTATGGAGCTTGGAGAAAGTACTGCAACTGTAGATTTAGCGGCTAAGGCTATTGGGGTAGAGCCTGGCCAAATTGCTAAAACCATGGCTTTTGGATTAAAAGATAAAAACATAATTATAGTATCTAAAGGAGATGCAAAAATAGATAACAGAAAATATAAGGATTGTTTTAAAACAAAGGCTAAAATGCTAAGTACCGATGAGGTATTAGAAGTAACCGGTCATCCAGTAGGGGGAGTTTGCCCCTTTGGACTAAAAAATTCTTTAGAAATATATCTAGATGTATCATTAAAGCAATATGATTATGTTTATCCAGCAGCAGGAGCACCAAATGCAGCAGTAAAAGTAACCTTGGAGGAGCTTCCACAAATTACCGATGGACAGTGGGTAGATGTATGCAAATAACTGAATTGTGATTGGCTATTATTATAAAATGCATATTTAAGGAGGATTTATCGAAATTAATGTAGTATTCGATAAAAATAATTATGAACAAATTAATAAAGGTTACAGAAAGAGAAGACATATTTTTAAAGTACAGGAACACACCAATAGAAAAACTCTTATTGAGTCATAACTTGGGAATTTCAAATGAAAAATATAGTTCAGCAGAATTATTGGTAGGAATGTGTATGGATAACCGTAAACAATTAAACATTCCAAGTAACTTTGCTTATATTATTCGTTCAGGAGGAGGCAATTTACGCTTTAGTGAGTTTAAAGTAGCATATGCAATTGCTGTTGGTGGTGTTAAAGCTATAGCATTGATAGGGCATAATAACTGTGGAATGGTAAATTTAATGCCTAAAAAAGAAAAGTTTATTAATGGATTAGTTGAAAATGCAGGTTGGAATAAAGAACGAGCAGAGAGTCTTTTTATGAATTTTGCCCCTATATATGAAATTTATGATGAAATTGAATTTTTACAAAGTGAAGTAATACGACTAAAAATGAAGTATCCTAAAATATTAGTAGCACCATTATTTTATAATGTAGATGATAATCTTTTATATTTAATTGAAGAAGAATAGAAATGTTTTTAAAAAGGGTAGAGTTATATTAATAACTCCACCCTTTTAACTATAAATTTTTCCATTCAGAATACTTGTCAGGATATTTATTTTTTATTAATCTAAAGAATTTATCTAAAAACCCAAATTTGTTTAATGTGCCTAGTATCTTTAAGGGATATCTTTGAACAATTATAAAGCTTTTTCTAGGGTCTATTACTTTAATAGATTCATCAGCTTGTACAAAAATATGGGGAGCACGTATATCTAATCTTGTAAATCCAAGTTTTTCAAATTCATATATTAACTCTACTAATTCAAATGCTACCTTTTTACTTAATGGATTATTTTCCAAATATTCTTTAAGATTCATTCCAGGTACAAAATCCATAACTATAGAGTAGTCATCATAATCGTATACTTTAGTGAAAAATCTACTTTTTTTTGCATACTGTAAAATAAAAAGCTGATCTTGGCAGGAACGTTTACTGTGAAAAATCTTTATTGCTTTGTCTGGTGGCAAGAAATACACTTTACCTTGGGTACCTTGTCCAATAAATTTCAAATTGCTTATATCTATACCACTGTAATAATTTCCATATAGGTTATCCACAATAATTACCTCACTTTGTAATTATTTACTTATCATGTGTTAAATTATATTGTAGTATAGTATAGTATACTACTGAATGGACTAATAGGTTACTTAATATTTTTAAATAAAAAGGTTGCCTAAAGTTTATGCTTTAGAGGCAACCTTTTTATTTAAAAATATTAAGTTTCTTCTATGTGAAGTATATCTAACAGGAATACAAATAATGGTATACCTATAATTAGTCCCCATACTCCCATATAGTGCTCTGAAAAAATCAAAACAACAAATACAAAAAATACTGGTAGATTAACAGACATAGACATTAGTTTTGGTTTTAGTATATAGCCTTCTAATAAATGTAAAATCCCTAGGATAACCAATACGTAAATGATTTTTGTTATCCCACCTATGTTAAAGGCTACTATCAACAGTGGAATAAGTGCTATAAGTAATCCTGCTATAGGTATTAGTCCTAACACAAACATCATAAATCCTAAGCCTAGAACATTGTCAAAACCTATAAATGCAAATGCTATAGATGCTAATACTGAATTTACAAGAGAAAGAATAGCTTGAACTTCCATTATTTTTCCGAAGGAATTTAAAAACTTTTTTCCAAGATGTTTATAATAGTTATAAATAAAAGCTATCTTGCTATTCTCAATTTTTCTTACAAAGGTAACTAATTCATCCTGTTCTATCATAAATAATAAGCTTAGTACAAATGCGAAAAAGATATCAAAGCTTAACTGTTGTATTTTTATTAACCATCTGACAAGGATGGTTCCACTTTGATTTAGATAACTATTTAAATCCGTTTGTTGTATTAGTGCTAAAATTCTATTATCCAATATATCTTTATAGTCATTAGGGTTAAAATGTATTACTTGCTTTCTTATAAAATGTAGTTGATTGATAACAGCTGGAACATAGTTATAAAATAAATAAGCTATGCCTAAAAACATTAGAACATAAATTAATATTAATATAGCTTTCCTTTTAATAGGAACTACTCTATGTATCCCTTTATAGGTAAAGTTAACACCTTTATAAAATAGAAAAGAGAAAACAAATGTTAGTAGAACTAGTGTAATCATGCTTTTTATAGAGTAGAACAAAACAATTAGTAAAAAGATTGCAAAAAGTTTTTTGATAAAATCTTCTGTAAAAATTTTCCGAAATAGATTCATTAAGCTCACGTCCTTTAGTTAAGATTAAACTGCGTATATGTAATATTATAAACTTTTTTAGCTTTTGTTACAATGAGGATAAAAAAATTATGTAATTATGAAATAAAATAAAAAATAATATGTGATTAATTTTTATCCTTTAATTGATTAAATAAAGAAGATTTGAACAATTCCTAAAAGAAAGCAAATTTACATATGGTAAAGATAAATTATAGAATTAATAGATATTTAACAATTAAAGGACAAATTTAGAATATTAATAGCATTTTAGGTGTAAATGAAAACTTGAATATATAATACATAACAGATATAATAATGTATAAATAATTATTTAAAAGGTTATTTAATACTTTATTTCAGGGGGATAACTAAAAATGAATGATGACATAAAAATAGAAATCAGAGAAGAAAATGGAGTTCAAATTGTAGAAGGAATTGAAAGTACTAATAAGCAAAAAACTAAAAAGAAAAAAGGTATTCTAGCAACATTTGCAGTGGCAGGAGCATTTTTAGCTAAGTTCAAATTTTTATTTATATTTCTTAAGTTAGGAAAAATATTTTCAACCTTTGGGTCCATGATGCTCATGATTTGGGTATATGCAAGAATTCACGGGTGGACATTTGGTGTAGGTTTTGTTTTACTATTGTTCATGCATGAGATGGGACATTATTTTGCTGCTAAAAAAGCCAGATTACCAGTGTCTGCTCCTATATTTATACCTTTTGTCGGGGCTTTTATATCCATGAAGGAACAGCCAGCAGATGCTAAAACAGAGGCTTTTGTAGCTATAGGAGGACCTGTTTTAGGAAGTATAGCTGCATTGCTGTGTTTAGGTATTTATTATGGAACAGGTAAAAGTGTATTTCTAGCTTTAGCTTATAGTGGATTCATATTAAACTTGTTTAATCTTATTCCTGTTCACCCACTTGATGGTGGCAGAATTGTTACAGCTATATCACCAGTTCTTTGGGTTGTTGGTATTCCTTTAATGCTGATTGCTGTAGTGAAGTTTTTCAATGTGATAATAATAATGTTTCTAATATTAGGAACGGTAGAACTTTATAAATATTATAAAAATCCGGACAAGAAATATTTTGAAGTTGAAAAGTCCACAAGGGTAATGTATGCGTTAGCTTATTTTGGATTAATATCATTGCTAGGTTTATGCAGTGGATATATATATCAAATGGTACCTAAAAACTTTTAATAGTTTCAGAATTTTAAATGATTTTTGGCTCATAAGTATTATTAAAAGGGGTACACCTTAGAGTGATGCCCCAAATTATTTAATTGACTTTAAATATATAGAAAAGGTAGTTCCTACTCCTAACTCACTGGTTACGTCAATTTTTCCATTATGAGCATCAATTATGGATTTTACTATCGAAAGACCTAGGCCATAGCCACCATGCTTACGTGATCTATGAGATTCACTTCTGAAAAATCTATCAAATATCTCACTTAAATGTTCTTTAGGAATACCTGTTCCATTATCTGTTATATTTAGTGTTGCAAAGTTGTCTAAAATATTTGTACTAATAGTGATAACCCCATTCTTTTCATCAGTATGATGTACAGCGTTTTGTAGTAAATTAAAGATAACTTGTTTTATCTGATTCCGATTTACACTGACAAATATATTATCATGAAGCTGTAAGGCTACTTTTCTTTCACCAGAAAGTATTTGCAACTGGGGATAAATTTCTTTTATAATATCACTAATATTTTCTAAAGCCATTTCTACGATTACTTTTTGTTCTAATTTGGTTAGCAATAATAGATCGTTAACCAATTTAGTAAGACGTTCACTTTCCATTAAGATACTATTTAATGCTAGGTCCAGTTGCTTTTCGTTTTTTGCTGCACCTCGAAGTAAAACTTCTACAAAACCATGAATTGAAGTAAGGGGCGTTCTTAATTCATGGGAAGCGTCAGAAATAAATTGCCGCATTTTTTCTTTAATATATTGCTCCTTTTCAAAGGAAGTTTCTATACGTTCAAGCATATTATTGAAAGCAATTGATAACTTATCGATTTCCAGTTGACCAGTTTCTAATGGCAATCGCATATTTAATTGTCTAACATCAATCTGTGCAACTGTACTAGTTACATTATACAAAGGTTTCAAAGTATACCTAAAAACTGCTCCTCCAAGAATACCGCCTATAATTAATACTAAAATTGAAGACCCAATAAATATATATAGTTGATGGGAAAGTATATCCTGTACAGGTTTTGCCGAAATACTGATTTGAATCAAGCCTGAGGGAGACTTAGGATATCCAATTTTACGCCAAGCAACTATCTGTAAATTTTTATTTTCATCTCTAATCAATCTATATCCTTCCAGAGTTCCACGTTGTCGAAGAAGCTTTATATAATCATTTTGAGATAACTGAGGAATAGGAACAGATATAGGAGGAGGTGAACCTTCGATTTTGCTGAAATTTTCATGATTATCGCTATTATCACCATGTTTTTTCAATTCCTCACCAGAAGTACCTGCTAAACGATTTCCATGAAAATCTATAATTGCGGCACTTATATTAGAATCAATTATACTATCTATAATGGAGGATGCATTTTTTACAACAGCTTCTGGTGTTTGTATTTGTTGTAAGTTAGATATTTGTATATTATGGAAACGAGCATCTAAAACCTGCTCTTTACTATTGTATAAATACTGTTTCAAGGTCACATATTGGTATGCTTCCATTATTAATAATAAAAGCATTAATATTAAAAAGAACCGAGATAATAGTTTCCATTGCAGGCTGCCAGTGTTTAGTAAGTTTTTAAGTTTTTTCATTGTACTACCACCTTATAGCCCACTCCACGGACAGTACGAATAACATTATGTTCCTTATCACCTATCTTATCACGTAGATATCTTATATATACCTCAACAATATTAACTTCACCATTAAAATCAAAGCCCCATACCTTTTCCAAAATTGTAACTTTGCTTAACACCAATCCATTATTAATAAGCAAATATTTAAGTAGATTATATTCAGTTGGGGTTAATTCTAAAAGATTACCTTGAAAAGAAATCTCATGAGCTCCGTCATCTATAGAAAAATCTCCTAGGGTTATAATACCAGCTAGATCAGGAAAATTATTACGCAGCCTAGCATTAATTCTAGCCACTAGTTCTTTAAAGCTAAAGGGTTTTACCATATAATCATCCGCTCCTAAGTCCAAGCCCTTTACACGATCATCTATATCATCTCTAGCTGTAAGCATAATAATGGATGTTTTTATAGATTTTTTTATTTCAGAGCACACTTCATAACCACTAATTCCTGGAAGCATAATATCCAATATGACTATGTGAGGATTTAAATCCTTTGCCATAGAAACAGCTTCCTTTCCGTCAAATGCAGTATGCACAGTAAATCCTTCACCTTCTAATCCCATTTTGATAAATTCAACTATACTTTCTTCATCGTCAACAATAAGAATGTGTATTTGTTCTCTAATTAATGAAGCCATAAAAATTTTTCTCCTTCTACTGTTTTCTTTAATTATTATTATAAATAATTAAAACACAATACTATATCTGAAATCAACAAAAATGGAATGACGAGAATTTAAGGCTTAAGCATTGACACATAAGGTCTTAATATAGCTTTATGTTTTATGTTCATATTTTGTTTGCAATATTCTCAGTAAATGTTCAGTTTTCTAATATTTATTTGTAATGTTTAGTGAGGAGTTGACTTACGGATGAGTAAAAAATCATTAAGCTATATAAAATGCTTGGTGTTTTTTTATTGTATCTTTTTTGTAACTATGTATATAAAAAGTGCTTACTTGAATTTAACGTTTTTAATGCTAACATTAAAAATATTAATATGAATAAAAATACATTAAATAAAATGCTAAAAAGAAAGTTTACAATAAATAATCTTAATTTTGTTAAAGGAGGTTTTATTTATGTTTCATTTGCTTAAACCACTGCAAGCAGGTACGTTAAAACTGCATAATCGCTTAGTTATGCCGCCTATGGCTACTGCTAAGGCTGAATCAGATGGAAAGGTGAGTCAGGAAATTCTCAGCTACTATAAGGAAAAAACTGAGGGAGGATACATAGCCTTAACCATTATTGAACATAGCTTTATTAAACCAGAAGGAAAAGCAAGCAGAAATCAACTGTCTGTCTCCGAGAATAGTACAATTGAAGGCCTACGAAAACTAGCTGATGTAATTCACCAAAATGGTTCTAAAGCCATTATGCAGCTCAATCATGCTGGAAGTGCAGCTAAAGAAGAAGTTATAGGAACAACGACCGTTGGACCATCAGCGGTTGCTAACATACGTCAAGGGGATATGCCACGTGAACTTACAAGTAAGGAGATTGATGATGTTACCCAAGCCTTTTATGATGCAGCTCGCCGTACTAAGGAAGCTGGTTTTGATGGAGTAGAGATACATTCTGCTCATGGGTATCTTCTTAATCAATTTTTCTCTCCATTGACCAATAAAAGAAGTGATGAGTATGGTGGTAGTGTTCATAATCGTATTCGTATCCATATTAAAGTTATTGAAGCAGTGCGTAAGGCTGTAGGAAAAGATTTTCCTATTCTTTTAAGATTAGGCGCTTCAGATTATATAGAAGGTGGAACAACTATTGAAGATAGCAAAATTGCAGCACAAGAGTTTGAAAAAGCTGGCATAGATATTCTTGATATTTCTGGTGGTTTTTGTGGATATAATGTACCAGGTTCTACTGAGCAGGGATATTTTGCACCACTCACAGAGGCTATTAAGAAAGTAGTATCTATTCCTGTAATTCTCACTGGTGGAATTACAGAAGTAAAAGCTGCTGAGCAACTGATAGCTAATAATAAGGCAGATCTTATTGGGGTGGGTAGAACTATTTTTAAGGATTCTAAGTGGCCACAGAGGGCCATAGAAAGTCTTACATCCTAGTTTATACGATGACTATTTAAATAGACAATTAATTTTAATTAATGGGGGTATAGAAATGATTAAAAATCTAATTTTAAAAAATAGGTCCTATAGAAGGTTTTATGAGAATGAAATAGTTGAGGTGGATACTTTAAAGGAATTAGTAGATCTCGCTAGATTATCATCTTCAGGAGCAAATCTGCAGCCTTTAAAATACATTTTATCAAATACACAGGAGAAAAATGAAAGTATATTTAAAACTTTAGGCTGGGCAGGTTACTTAAAAGACTGGGATGGTCCTAAAAAAGGGGAAAGACCAAGTGCCTATATTATCATGCTAAATGATTTATCTGTTAGCCAAAATTCTTCTCTAGACCCAGGTATAGCAGCACAAAGCATCCTGCTAGGAGCTGTGGAAAAGGGTCTTGGAGGATGCATGATTGGAAACATAAATAAGAAGGAATTAAAAGCCAAACTTAATTTAGAAGAAAATTATGAAATAGCATTGGTGATAGCTTTAGGAAAGCCAAAAGAAGAAGTAGTTATTGAACCTATAGAATTAACTGGTAATGTTAAGTATTGGAGAGATGAAGAGGGAGTTCATCATGTGCCTAAGAGAGCACTAGATAGTATAATTTTATAGAGTATGATTATGAATTGAATATGTAGGTGCTTGAAAATTTTATACTAAAAAACTATACTTAGTTAAGTTATATAAATATTAAATATAATATATTTTGTTTTTAGAGAGAGGGGATTTTAAAAATGGTAAAATTAGTAGTGAAAAATCTTGTTGAGGAAGATAAATTTGAGGAGTATACAAAATTATTTAAAGAATTAGCTGAGGAAACAAGAAAAGAAGATGGATGTATAAAATATGAATTGTATCAAGATGAAAAAGATTCTACAATTTTAACAATGATTGAAGAGTGGGAAAGTAAAGAAGTCTTAGATAAACATATGAACTCAGAGCATTTTACAAGAATAGTTCCTATGTTAGGCAAGCTTAGAACAAAATTACTAGATAGGAATTTGTACAATAAATTGATTTAGAGAGATGAAATGGTTGGTGACAGACATGGAGACCATGAAAAGTGAAAAAATAAAAGAAATTTTAGCATATATTTCTGTTTGTATTTTTTGGGGATCTACTTATCTTGCAATACGTATTGGAGTTGGAGAATTGCCACCTATGTTTTTTGCAGGAATAAGATTTTTAATTGCGGGAAGTTTAGTATTAATTTTTGCCTATATAAAGGGCATGGAATTCCCTAAAACATTTACAGAGGTAAGAAAAATATCTATAGTTGGTATATTACTATTATTCGTATGTAATGGCTCAATGGTGTGGGCAGAGCAAGTAGTGCCTTCAAATATAGCAGCAATTTTAGCAGCAACAGTCCCTTTATTTATGGCATTAATAGAATTCGTGATTTGGGGCAAGAAAATAAATATAAGAGCACTTAGTGGTCTTTTGGTTGGTTTCGGAGGCGTTGTTGTATTAATGACATATCATTCTAGTGTAGCTCAGTTCAACATAAAATATATTATGCTCATATTATTTTCAACTTTTATATGGGCGGTGGGTTCTATTTATTCTCAAACGTTTAAAGCTTCAGGAAATATTATAACCCATATAGGTATTCAAATGCTAGCGGCATCAATTATACTACTTGTTACAGCAATGTTCCTTGGAGAATTTTCAAGAATACACATAGGCCTTAAAGGAGCAGCAGCAACTGCATATTTAGTGGTGTTTGGATCTTTGATAGGGTATAGTTGTTATATATACATATTAAAAAAATGGCCATCAGCTAAAGCTGGTACATATGCTTATGTGAATCCAATGGTAGCAGTATTACTTGGTGTTATAATATTAAATGAACCGGTTACATTAAATACAATATTATCTATATTTACAATATTAGGAGGAGTTTTTCTAGTTCAAACATCTAAAGTCTCATCTATAAGCACAGAAAAAGATGATATTACCAAAAACATAGAAGCATAAATTAGTGATTTTTAAAAGTCTTGAACCCCCCATTTTATGGGGGGTTATCTTTATTATGTATAATTTGATTTTTATTATGCATAATAAAAAATTAAAGAAAATTTAAAATTAAAAATTCGAATATTTATCAGAAGATAAAAAATAGTCAAAAATATATTGACAGTTTATGAAAAGAATAATATACTAACATACAAGTTTAATAATTTAATAAAATAAAGGCTGTGATGGAGAGAAAAATATTTAATGCATTAATTGCAGAGAGCAAACATTAGGTGGGAGTTTGTATTAATGTAAATATATAATAACCACTCCGGAGCCTCCTAGTTGAAAGACTTTTGTTAAGTAGACATGGACGTTTACCAGCGATATATGGTTAGGGTTCACACTGATTAAGATATACTTCTTTGAAGTCGACCCGATAATGAGAGGCAATTAGTATATCTAATTGCAAATAAGGTGGTACCACGGAAGCTTAATCTTTCGTCCTTATAAGTATAGTAAAATTATGCGTATAAGGATGAGAGATTTTTTTATTTATAATAAATTGATGAAGTGGAAACATATTACAAGTTAATGGAGAAACATCAAAAAAGGGGGACAATACATTGTTATACAAAAGTACCAGAGGAAAAGGAAAAGTTGTAAAGGCATCTGAAGCTGTGATAAAAGGTATAGCAGAAGATGGAGGATTATATGTACCAGAGGAGTTTCCTAAAATTACGGAATCTTTTGAGGAACTTGGGGCTATGACCTATCAGCAACTTGCATTTTATATTATAAAAAAGTATTTTGATGATTTTAGTGATGATGAACTTAAAAAGTGTATAGATAAAGCTTATGACGAAAAGTTTGAAAATCCTTGCATAGCACCGTTAAATTACAAGTCAGGAGCATATTTTTTAGAACTCTATCATGGAAAGACACTAGCCTTTAAAGATATGGCACTAAGCATACTTCCCCATCTTCTAAAAACAGCAGCAAAGAAAATAGGTATAACAAAGGAAATAGTTATACTTACAGCTACATCAGGAGATACTGGTAAGGCAGCTTTAGAGGGATTTGATAGTGTAGATGGAACTAAGATTGTAGTTTTCTACCCTAAGGATGGGGTAAGTGAAATTCAAAGAAGACAAATGACTACACAAGAAGGAGAAAATACCTTTGTAGTTGGTATAGAAGGTAATTTTGATGACGCTCAAAGTGGAGTTAAAGAAATATTCAGTGATGAGCAGCTTAACCAGTTCTTAAATGAAAAGGGATATATGTTTTCTTCCGCAAATTCCATAAATATAGGTAGACTTGTACCTCAAATAGTTTATTATGTTTATTCCTATGTAAATTTATTAAAAGATAAAAAAATAAAAAGCGGAGAGAGTATAAATGTAGTTGTACCTACAGGAAATTTTGGAAATATATTAGCTGCGTTTTATGCTAAGAATATGGGATTGCCAATAGGACGATTTATTTGTGCATCTAATGAAAATAAAGTACTTACAGATTTTGTAAATACTGGAATTTATGATAGAAGAAGAGAGTTTTCAGTGACAAATTCTCCTTCTATGGACATTTTAATATCAAGTAACTTGGAAAGATTTTTATATGAGATAAGTGGCAGAGACGCTGAACTTATAAGTACACTTATGGAACAACTTAAAAAAGAAGGTAAGTACGAGCTAAATGAAGATATGAAGGAAAAATTAAAAGTTTTATATGGAGATTTTGCTACAGAAGAAGAGACTCTTTTAGGTGTTAAGAAGATTTATGAAACTTCAAATTATGTTATTGATACCCATACTTCAGTAGCTTATGATGTTTATGAAAAGTATAAGAAAAATACAGGGGATAATGCTGTTACAGTAATAGCATCTACTGCAAGTCCATTTAAATTTCCAAAGAGCATAAATGAAGTTTTAAACTTTGCAGATAAGGATGCTTCAGAGTTTGAAATGGTGCAGCAACTATCAAATAACCTAGACCTGAAAATACCTAAGGGAATAGAAGGATTAGATAAAAAAGAAATTCGTCATAAAGTAACTTGTAAAAAAGATGAAATGAGAGAAGTAATCAAAAAGTTTTTAGGGGTGTAGGTGATATTGATGATAGAAGTTAGAGTACCTGCTACAAGTGCTAATATGGGACCTGGTTTTGATTGCCTTGGTGTAGCAGTTGATATGTATAATAGATTTTTGGTAGAAGAAATTGAAGAAGGTCTTATTTTTGAAGGTTGTGATGATAAATTCAAAAATAAAGATAATTTAATATATGTATCTATGAAAAAATGCTTTGATAAAATAGGTTATAAACCTACTGGGCTAAGGATAAAAATAGAAAGCGATGTTCCAGTATCTAGAGGTCTTGGAAGTAGTGCTGCTTGTATAGTAGGCGGAGTTGTTGGTGCTAATGAGTTAGCAGGAAGAGTCCTAAATAAAGAAGAAATTTCAGAATTGATATCAGAGATAGAAGGTCATCCAGATAATGTGCTTCCAGCATTTTTAGGTGGGATGGTTGTTTCTGCATATGAAGATAAACAGCTTATTCATAGCAAGGTGAATGTGAAAGAAGGTGTTAAGTTTTGTGCACTTATACCAGAATTCACATTATCTACAGAGAAAGCAAGAGGAGTATTACCTAAAACTATAGATTATAGGGATGGAGTTTTTAATGTAGGTAGAGTTGCACTTATGATATCTGCATTAAATAATGGAGAATTTCATTTAATTAAAGATGCTTGTAAAGATAAATTGCATCAGGATTATAGAGCAGGACTTATAGAAAATTTTTATCCTATAAAGAAGGAATGTGAAAGGCTTAATTGCTTGGGCGTATTTTTAAGTGGGGCAGGTCCAACAATTATGGTTATGCTTAGAGAAGAGGATAATGACTTTTCTAAGGAAATTCAGAAATTCTTAGATAATTTACAAAGTAAGTGGTTGGCTAAAGAACTTAAGATGGATAAAGTAGGTACTGTGGTGAAAACTACAGACTCAGTAACTAAATAAAGTTAAAACTAATAAATAATAAGAGTTATTATACAATCTTTTTATTATTAATTGATGAATAAATTGGGGGGCCAAAAATGAATAATTTAATTGTAGCTAAGTTCGGAGGAAGTTCACTTGCAAGTAGTGAACAATTTAGAAAGGTAAAAAGTATAGTTTTCGATAATGAAAAAAGAAGGTATGTTGTACCTTCAGCGCCAGGTAAGAGATTTAAGAAAGACTATAAAATTACTGATCTTTTATATCTATGTCATGCACATGCTCAAAATGAGATATCTTTTGATGATGTTTTTAAAATTATAGAAGAAAGATATGTTACTTTAGCAAAAGAATTAGAAGTTAGAATAGATATAAAAAAATATCTTGATGAAGTAAAAAAGAAGGTTGAAGAAGGGGCTTCCGCAGATTATACCGCTAGTCGTGGAGAATACTTAAACGGATTAATTTTAGCAGATTATTTAGGATATGAATTTGTAGATGCGGCAGAAGTTATATGTTTTAAAGGCCATGGTAAATTTGACCAGGAAGCTACACAAAAGGCTATGGATGAAAGAATGGCAGGAGTAGAAAAAGCAGTTATACCAGGTTTTTATGGAGCAATGCCTGATGGAAGTATAAAAGCCTTCTCAAGAGGTGGTTCCGATATAACTGGATCAATAGTTGCAAGATGCTTAGATGCAGAGCTTTATGAAAACTGGACAGATGTTTCAGGATTTTTAATGTCAGATCCAAACATTATAGAAAACGCTAAGCCAATAGAAGTAGTAACTTATAAAGAACTTAGAGAGCTTTCATATATGGGAGCAAGCGTACTGCATGAGGAAAGTATATTCCCAATTAGAGATGTAGGTATTCCTATAAATATAAAGAATACTAACAGACCAGAAGATAAGGGAACATTGATTGTAGATGACGATAAGCCTATAAGCTATGGTGGAACAATTACAGGTATAGCAGGTAAAAAAGGGTTTACAGTTATTGCTATAAGTAAAATGCTTATGAATTATGAACAAGGTTTTTGTAGAAAACTACTATCCATATTAGAAAGTAATGGAGTATCCTTTGAAAATATGCCATCTGGCATAGATTCTGTTTCATTGGTAATAGAAGATACTGAACTTGGAGATAAGCTAGATAACATATTAGAGGAAATTAGAAGACAATGTAATCCAGATTCCTTAGAAGTTCATCCTAATATGGCACTTATAGCCACCGTTGGAAAAGGAATGAATAAAACTAAGGGAGTATCTTCAAAGGTATTTAAGGGTCTTGCTGATGCAGATGTAAATATTAGAATGATTAATCAAGGTTCTAGCGAAATAAATATTACTGTTGGTGTGGAAAATGATGACTTTGAAAAAGCTCTTAAAGGTATATATAAAGCTTTTACAAATTAATTTTTAAATTAGAAAGGAGAAAAAATTTATGAAAAAGGTTAGAATTGCATTGTTAGGTTTGGGAAATGTAGGTAAAGGTGTTTGGAATATATTAAAATCAAATAAAGAAGCTATAATGAAAAGATCAGGTTATGATATAGAAATAGCAAAAATACTAGTAAGAAATATAGATAAAAATAGAAGTGTAGAGGTACCAGAAGAACTTTTAACTACAAATGCAGAGGAAATATTTAATGATGACAGTATAAAGATTGTAGTAGAGGTTATAGGTGGATTAGAACCAGCTAAAGATTATATATTAAGGGCAATAAGAAATAAGAAACATGTGATAACAGCTAATAAGTTCCTTATAGCAACTAATGGTCAGGAAATTTTTAAGGAAGCTGAGGAACAAGGAGTCATTGTAAATTTTGAGGCTAGTGTAGCAGGTGGAATTCCTGTAATACATGGTATAAATGAAAGCTTAACTGCTAATAAGATAGAAGAAGTTATAGGGATAATTAATGGTACTACAAATTATATACTAACTAAAATGACTTTAGATGGTATGGATTTTGAAACTGCATTAAAAGAGGCACAAGAAAAAGGTTATGCAGAAGCAGATCCAACATCTGATGTAGAAGGTCTTGATGCAGTTTACAAATTAGCTATTTTAACTACATTAGCATTTGAAACTGAGGTAGATGTAAAAGATATATATGTAGAAGGTATAACTAAAATAAGACCTAAAGATATAGAATATGCTAAAGAACTAGGCTATGTTATAAAACTTTTAGCTATAGTTAAAGAAGTAAATGGGAAATTAGAAGTTAGAGTTCATCCAGCAATGATTTCATTAATTCATCCTTTAGCTAACGTTAATGATTCTTTTAATGCTGTTTTCATTAAAGGAAATGCTGTAGGAGACTTAATGCTTTATGGAAGAGGAGCAGGAGAACTTCCAACAGGTAGTGCTGTAGTTGGAGATATTATATCAGTTTTAAGAAATGAAGAAGTAACTCCTATAAAGAGACAATATACTAATAAGGAAATAGTTACTGCGGAAAATATTAAATCTCAATATTACTTAAGAATTACAGTAAAGGATCAACCAGGAGTTTTAGGAAAGATTACTACTATATTCGGAGAAAATAAAGTGAGCATTTTATCTTTCATACAAAAACCTAAAAAAGAAGATTTTGTATCCTTAGTTCTTGTTACTCATGATACTCTTGAGGGTAATATTAATAAATCTTTAGAAGATATAAAGAAATTGGATATGGTAGATAAGGTTAAAAATGTAATTAGAATTGAAGGCTTAAGTTAAAAATTCAGATTATATAACAGAAATTACCTAGTACTCAAAAGTACTGGGTAATTTCTGTTATTTTTTTGCAATAAGTATATAATTGAAAAATTATAAATATAATATAGCTCAATATATTTATATAAAGGCTATAGTAATCATTTTCACCATTGAATTTCATCTGTAATCTCCATTTATGAGTATTTATGGTATTTATAGAAGGTAAAATAAAACTTTTGTAGAATTAATAAACAAGTAACAATATTAATAAATTTCTTAAAAAGAGGTGAGTGGTATGCAGCTAGAAAACAAAACTTTTATATCAGATTACGATATTCACCTTTTTCATGAAGGGACTCATTATGAGGCTTACAAATTCATGGGAGCACATTATGTAAAAGAAGGTGAAATTTGGGGAGTAAGATTTACAACTTGGGCTCCAAAGGCTACAGATATAAGATTAGTAGGAGAATTTAATGACTGGCAATCTAAAGAAGAATACTCCTTTGAAAGATTGTCTAGTGAAGGACTATGGAGTTTATTTGTTCCAAATCTAAAAGAAGATTTTGTATATAAATATGAAATAACTCAAAAGAATGAAAAAAAGGTTCTAAAGACAGATCCCTATGGGTTCTATAGTGAAAAAAGACCTAATACTGCCTCTTATTTTATAAAAAGAAGCAATTTTAAATGGAAAGATAAAAAGTGGTTGCATCATAGAACTTCTGAAAATGTATATGAAAGTCCTATAAACATTTATGAGATACATCTAGGATCCTGGAAAAGAAATGAAAAAGGAGAGTTTTTAAATTATAGAGAAATAGCAGAAGAGCTATCTTCTTATATAAAGATAATGGGATACACTCATGTGGAAATAATGCCTGTAATGGAGCATCCATTAGATGCCTCTTGGGGTTATCAACTAACAGGATATTATGCTGTTACTAGTAGATATGGAGATATAGATGATTTTAAATATCTAATAGATACCCTACATAAATCAGGTATAGGAGTTATACTTGATTGGGTTCCAGGACATTTTTGTAAAGATGAACATGGCCTTTATAGATTTGATGGTACACCTACATATGAATATGAGGATATAAATAAATCAGAAAATAAAGGCTGGGGAGCAGCAAACTTTGATTTGGGAAGACCAGAAGTGAAAAGCTTTCTCATATCAAGTGCATTATTTTGGCTTAGAGAATATCATATTGATGGACTAAGAGTAGATGCAGTAACAAATATGCTTTATCTAAATTATGATAGAAAGCAAGGTGAATGGACTCCAAACAAAAATGGAGGTAGTGAAAACCTTGAAGCTGTAGAATTTTTAAAAGAACTAAATGGAGCCTTATTTAAGGAATTCCCCAATCTACTAATGATTGCGGAAGAATCTACTTCATGGCCTATGATAACCAAACCTGCAGATATAGGAGGGTTAGCATTTAATTTCAAATGGAATATGGGATGGATGAATGACTTATTGTCCTATATAAGTTTAGATCCTATATATAGAAAACATCATCATAATCGCATAACTTTTTCTATTATGTATAACTACTCAGAAAATTTTATATTACCTCTATCCCATGATGAGGTAGTACATGGTAAAAAATCCCTAGTGAATAAAATGTGGGGGGATTATTGGAATAAGTTTGCAGGTTTAAGATTATTTATGGCTTATATGTTCACTCATCCAGGGAAAAAAAATATTTTTATGGGAACAGAATTTGCTCAATTTATAGAATGGAGATATTATGATGAACTAGAATGGAAGCTTATTGAAGGTTTTGAAATGCACAAATTAACTCAAGAGTTTTTTAAAGATTTAAATAATTTGTATAGAAAAGAAAAAGCCCTATGGCTTTATGATTACAAACTTGAAGGCTTTCAGTGGATTGATGCAGATAACTCAAATCAGAGTATTTTAGTCTTTATGAGAAAAACCAGTATAAAAGCAGAAACTCTAATTGTAGTATGTAACTTTACACCTATGGTTTATCATGACTATAAAATTGGAGCTCCATATTTAGGGGAATATAGTGAACTTTTAAATACAGATAGTAAAAAGTATGGAGGATCAGGGCAAATAATCGATACCATACTTTATTCAGAAGAAGAACCTTGGCATAGGGAACCATATCATATAAAGATTAAGGTCCCACCTATGGCAGCAGTAATACTTAAAATAAATAAAATTTATGAGATAAAAAATAAAAAGGAGAAAGATTGTAAAGAAGAAATGAAGCACAAAGAAGAGATAAAGGATATAGAGAATAAAAATAATGTAACAGATAAAAAGGACAAAATTAAGGGGTGTTGAAAAATGAAGGTTCTATTTGTAGCATCAGAAGGAGATCCTTTTATTAAAACAGGAGGTCTAGCAGATGTGGCCTATGCCCTTCCAAAATACCTTAAAGCTTTAGGGATAGATGTAAGGGTCGTAATACCAAAATATAAAAACATAAAATTAAGTGATAAATACAGTATGAGCTTTAAAAAATCTTTTACAGTACCTGTAGGTTGGAGAAATCAGTACTCTGGAGTATTTGAGAGTGAAGTAGATGGAGTTCAATATTACTTAATAGATAATGAGTACTATTTTTCAAGAGATACCCTTTATGGTCATTATGATGATGGAGAGAGGTTTGCATTCTTTGATAGGGCAGTGCTTATGATGTTAAAAGAGTTAGACTGGAAACCAGATGTTATACATTGTAATGATTGGCATACAGGCATGGTACCAGTGTTATATAAGATTCAATATGAAAAAGATGATTTTTATAAGAATATAAAAATATTATATACCATCCATAATATATTATTCCAAGGAAATTATGAGCCAAGTATACTTGGAGAACTCTTTGGTTATAGTGATGATATATACAATGATGGAAGTGTAGAGCTATATGGAGCAGTAAGTTTTATGAAGGGTGGAATAAACTATAGTGATAAGATATCTACTGTAAGCAACAGTTATGCTGAAGAAATTCAAACCGCTGAGTACGGAGAAGGATTAGATGGACTTTTACAAAGTAGATTTAAGGATCTTTCAGGTATAGTAAATGGGATAGATTATGATATCTATGACCCAGAAAAAGATACTGTAATATACAAAAACTATAGTAAAAATAATTTAGAGGATAAGCTTATTAATAAAAAGAAACTTCAAGAACAGTTAGGTCTTAAGGTAAGTGAAAAAATACCTATGCTTGGAATAGTTTCAAGACTTACTTCTCAAAAGGGATTGGACTTAATAAAGCATATAGGTAAGGAACTTGTAAATAGAGATATACAGTTAGTGGTGCTGGGTACTGGAGATAGTGAATACCAAGAGTACTTTAAATATCTTCAAGAAAAATATCCTGATAAGGTATCATCAAATATATACTTTAATGATGTATTAGCTCACAGGATATATGCAGCTTCAGATATATTCTTAATGCCATCTTTATTTGAACCTTGTGGATTAGGTCAACTTATGGCATTAAGATATGGAGCTATACCTATAGTGAGAGAAACAGGGGGGCTTAAGGATACTGTAAAATCATACAACCAATTTACGGTCGAAGGAAATGGTTTTAGTTTTACTTATTACAACCCATATGATTTATTTCATGTGATAAAAGAGGCAATTCAATACTATGAAGATAAAGAACTTTGGAAAAGTATAATGATTCAAGCCATGGAAAGTGATAATAGTTGGGATAAATCCGCTAAAACTTATAAAGAACTTTATGAAAGTATGTTTTAGCCTACCTTAAAATTCTTGTAGTAGGAGGAATATATATGATTAATATAGATAAAGAGACTTTTAAAAAGGATTATGAAGAAAAGTTCATAGAAATGCATGGAAAAGATCTATATGAGGGAACGGATTATAACAAGTATGAAGCTCTGGCAAGCCTTACTAGAGATTATGTAGTGAAGATGTGGATAAATACTAATAAAAGGTATAATTCCACAGGTGAAAAGCAGGTTTACTACTTTTCAATGGAGTTTCTGCTGGGAAGATTATTAGGAAATGCATTGATTAACTTAGGTATAAGAGACATATGTAAGGAAGCACTTAGTGATTTTAATATAAATCTTGATAGTTTAGAGATTTTAGAAGAAGATCAAGGGCTGGGTAATGGTGGATTAGGTAGATTAGCAGCTTGCTTCTTAGATTCTATGGCCTCTTTGAACATACCAGGTCATGGTTGTGGCATAAGATATAAACATGGATTTTTTGAGCAAAAGATAATAGGTGGAACTCAAATAGAATCTTCAGATGACTGGTTAAAGAATGCTAATGTATGGGAGATAAAAAAGCCAGATAAGGCTCAAGTAATCAGATTTGGTGGAGAAGTAAATACAATAAATGAAGATGGACAGCTAAGATTTAATCATACAGGATATCAAGCAGTTTTAGCGGTGCCTTATGATATTCCTATTATAGGATATGAAAATAAAGTAGTTAATACTTTAAGGCTTTGGAGTGCAGAACCTTTATATGACGAATTTGACTATTCCTCCTTCAGCAGAGGAGATTACTTAAAGGCTATAGAATATAAGAACTCTATAGAGGCTATATCTCAGGTATTATATCCTGATGATAGTTTTTATGAAGGAAAAATGCTAAGGTTAAAGCAACAATATTTTTTTGTATCTGCTGGTGTTCAAAGTATAATAAGACATTTCAAGGCTTATGGAAAAGGAACGTTAAAGGATTTAGACGAAAAGATAGCAATACATATAAATGATACCCATCCTACATTAGCTATTCCAGAACTTATGAGAATTCTTATGGATGACGAAGGTTATGGGTGGGATGAAGCATGGAGAATAACTTCAAACACAATATCTTATACAAACCACACTATATTAGCAGAAGCTTTAGAAAAGTGGCCTGTGGAAATGTTTAAAAAGTTATTGCCTAGAATTTATATGATAGTTGAAGAGATAAATAGAAGATTTTGTGAAGAGTTGTGGAATAAATATATTGGACAATGGGATAAAATCAGTAAAATGGCTATAATAGCTGATGGATATGTAAAAATGGCTCATTTAGCTATAGCAGGAAGTTATAGTGTAAATGGTGTAGCAAAACTTCACACAGAGATACTGAAAAAGCAAGAAATGGCTGATTTTTATTATTTCAATCCAACAAAGTTCAGTAATAAAACTAATGGAATAACTCACAGAAGATGGCTTATGAGGGCAAATCCTGAACTTACAGATTTTCTTAAAGAGACAATAGGAAGTAGTTTTATAAAGCATCCTACAGATATGGAGACTTTTGGAACTTATGCCAGCGATAAGGCAATACAAGAAAGATTGCATAATATAAAGCTTTCTAATAAAAAGAAACTTGCAGAGTATTTAAGAATCCATCAAGGCATTTCTGTAAACCCAGACTCATTATTCGATGTTCAGGTTAAGAGAATCCATGCTTACAAAAGGCAGACTTTGAATTGCTTAAGAATAATGGAGCTTTACAGAAGACTTATAGAAAATCCCAATTTAGATATAGTTCCTAGAACTTTTATATTTGCAGGAAAAGCAGCACCAGGATATCATCTTGCTAAAAATACTATAGAGCTTATAAATGCAGTAGCTAATAAGATAAATGATGATCCAAGAGTAAATGAAAAAATAAAGGTAGTGTTTATGGAGAATTATAGAGTTTCCTTAGCTGAAACTATAGTTCCTGCAGCAGATTTAAGTGAACAAATATCTACTACTACTAAGGAAGCCTCAGGTACAAGTAATATGAAATTCATGATGAATGGAGCTATTACAATAGCTACCTTAGATGGTGCAAATATAGAAATAAGAGACGAAGTTGGAGATGAAAATATAATTATTTTTGGGCTAACAGAGAGAGAAGTTTTAGATTATTATCAAAAAGGTGGCTACTCGGCTTTTAACATGATTAATAGAGACTATAGAATAAAGCAGGTTACAGATGATATAGTAAACGGATTTTATTGTGGTGATAAAGAAAGATTTAGATCGGTTTATGACCATCTTGTTACCTATAATGATGAATTTTTCGTATTGAAGGATTTCCATTCCTATTTGAAAGCACAGGATAGGGTAGATAATTTATATAGAGATTTTTCAAAGTGGCAATCTATGTGTGCTGTGAATATAGCCCATTCAGGTATATTCTCTAGTGATAGAACTATACAAGAATATGCTACAGGTATATGGGGATCAGGATTTTTATATAAAAATCTATAATTTGACTTTAGATTAAGTAAAACTTAAAAGTTTCATGGGGGGAGGGCACTATATGTTAAAAAAAGAAATGGTAGCTATGATACTGGCTGGAGGTCAAGGCTCTAGATTGGGGATACTTACAAAAAGGCTTGCAAAGCCTGCAGTTCCTTTTGGGGGAAGATATAGAATAATTGATTTTGCATTGAGTAATTGTTCAAATTCAGGCATAGATACTGTAGGAGTGTTAACACAGTACAAGCCGTTAGTTCTTAACTCTCATATTGGTATAGGAAGTCCTTGGGATCTTGATAGAAGGGATGGAGGGGTATATATTCTACCACCTTATCAAGAAGAGAGCGGAGGAAATTGGTATAAAGGCACTGCGGATGCCATATTTCAAAATAGTTCTTTTATAGATAGTTACAATCCAGAATACCTCTTAGTGTTGTCTGGTGATCATATATATAAAATGAATTATGATAATATGCTGAAGTATCACAAAGAAAAAAATGCAGATGCTACCATAGCAGTTATAGATGTTCCTTTAGAAGAGGCAAGTAGATTTGGTATTATGAATACTAATGAAGATGACACAATATATGAATTTGAGGAAAAACCTAAAAATCCTAAGAGCACAAAAGCTTCTATGGGAATTTATATATTTAACTGGAAGCTTTTAAGGAGATTTTTAAAAGAAGATCAAAATAACAAAGAATCCAGCAATGATTTTGGGAAAAATATAATTCCTAAAATGTTAGAACAAGGTATGAAAATGAATGCTTATTCCTTTAAAGGATATTGGAAAGATGTAGGAACTATAGAAAGCTTGTGGGAATCAAATATGGACTTGCTTAGAGAAGACAATGAGTTAAATATGCAAGATAAAAATTGGAGAATATATTCTGAAAATCATGTTAGACCTGCACAATATATAGGACCTAATGCAGAGGTTAAAAATAGTCTTTCTGTAGATGGTTGTGAAATTTATGGAGAAGTAGATAATTCAGTACTATTTTCAGGAGTTATCATAGGTAAAAATTCTAAAATAATAAATTCAGTAATAATGCCAGACACCAAGATTGGAGATAACGTAATAATAAATAAAGTAATTGTAGGAAGTAGTGTAGTTGTAAGAAGGGATTGCATTATTGGAGATGGGAAAGAGGTCACAGTGATAGGTGGAAGTCAAGATATAAAAGCAGGATCAATAATTGCAAGAGAATAACTTTATAGAGTTTCTACAGGAGGGTTATTATGTTGAAGAATTGTTTAGGTATAATAAATTTAGATGAAAATGAAGATAAAATAAGAGAGCTTACTAGAAATAGGCCGTTGGCTTCTATTCCTATAGCAGGAAGATATAGAATTATAGATTTTATATTATCAAATCTAACTAATGCAGGTGTTGAGAGTATAGGGATATTTTCTAAGATGCAATCAAGATCTTTAATGGATCATTTGAGCAATGGTCGTCCTTGGGATTTAAATAGAAAAATAGATGGACTTAGATTTTTTAATTTTACCACTACTGATCCTTGTATAGATGATATAACTAATTTTGCAAATAATATAGAGTATTTATATAAAGCTAGACAAGAATATGTGATATTTGCTTCTTCCTATATGATATGCAATATTGATTTTAAAAATATTTTAAAGAAGCATATAGAATCAGCCTGTGATATAACTATGGTGTATAAAAAGGTAGAGGATGCAGATCAAAGTTTTTATGGTTGTGAGGCTTTAAATATAGATGAAGATGGAAATGTATTAAGTGTTGGTAAAAATATAGGTAATAGAAAAAATGCTAATGTTGGTATGGGTATATATATAATGAAAAAAGAGCTTTTGATACACATAATTAATGAGTGTGTAAGCACAGGCCATCATAGAAAAGTGAAATCATATATATATAATTCTCTAGATAAGTTAAAGGTGAAAAGTTATGAATTCAAAGGATATCTAGCTTGCATAAATTCTTTGAAGTCTTATTATAAAGGGAGTATGGAGCTTTTGGATCATAAAATAAATAAGGAACTTTTCTCTCTAGAAAGACCTATATATACAAAGACTAATGATGAGATTCCAGCAAGATATACTAACGATTGTGTTGTTAAAAACTCAATAATTGGTAATGGATGCTTAATTGAAGGAACTGTAGAAAACTGTATAATCTTTAGAAGAGTTAAGGTTTCTAAAGGAGCTATGCTTAAAGATTGTATAATCCTTCAAAATTGTATTATAGGGCAAAATGCAAAGCTCTATAATATAGTAACAGATAAATATGTAGATATTGGTGAATATAAAGAACTTAGAGGGGACATAACTATTCCTCTAGTCGTAGAGAATAGCATTAGAAAACAATACTAGTAAGGGCGGTTTATAATATGTCATTAGCAAGGGAAGAAATTGAACTTTTAGCTTTTTATGATTATTTAACGGGTATTCCAAATAGAAATTATATAAAAGACAAATTACCACAAATGTTAAAAGAAGTAAAAGAATTTGCGGCATTAATATATATAGATGTAGATAACTTTACAGAAATAAATGATACTTTGGGATATGATGTAGGAGATCAATTATTAGTAAGTATAGCTTCTATTTTAAAAAAATCTTTGAGGCGTCAAGATATGTTGTTTCATTTCGGTATAGATAAGTTTGTAATTTTTGATAAAGAGAGCAATAATGAGCTTCAAGCAGCGTCTTATATATATGAGTTATTGAAAAAGCTTAATACAAATTTTAAGATAGAGGGCTATGATGTATTTGTAACTGTAAGTATTGGAGTATCCATATATCCTAAAGATGCAAAAGATTATCAAACTTTGATTAGAAATGCTGATATAGCAATGAACTATGGGAAAAAAATGAACAAAGGTAATTATAAATTCTTTGAAAAGAGTTTGGAAGAAGAAATTCAGGAAAAAGTTAAATTACAACAAGAATTAAGGCAAGCAGTTGAAAATAACGAATTACAAGTATTTTATCAACCCAAAATTGATGTAAATACAGGTGAAATTGACGGTATGGAAGCATTAGTAAGATGGAAGCATTCTAAGAAAGGGTATATACCTCCCTCTAAATTTATTCCTTTAGCAGAACAAACCGGGATTATAAATGAAATTGGTCAGTTTGTTTTGAAAACAGCTTGTGTACAAAATAAAATTTGGCAAAAATTAGGATATAAACCAATGAAGGTAGCAGTAAATCTTTCTATGAGGCAGTTAAAAGGAAATAGTTTTATTAACTTTATAAAAAAAGTTTTAGAGGAAACACAGTTAAATCCTAAATGGCTAGAGTTTGAAATAACGGAAAGTATGGTTATGGAGAATTTTGAGCAAACAGAAAAATTATTAAAGAAAATAACAAATTTAGGTATTGATATATCTTTAGATGATTTTGGTACAGGATATTCTTCGCTTAATTATTTAAAATCATTACCTATAGATTGCATAAAAATAGATAAATCATTTATTGATGAAATACTAACGGATAAAAAACAAAACTTTATATCTTCAGCTTTAATAAATTTAGCACATGGTATTAACTTAAAGGTTATAGCAGAAGGTGTAGAAACTATAGATCAGTTTAAAATGCTAAAGAAATACGATTGTGATACCATACAAGGGTATTTTTTTAGTAAGCCTGTCCCAGATGAAGAATTTGAGGATATGTTAAGGAATAATAAAAAATATATAGTGTAAGTTTACTTCATATAAGGAAAAAGTAAAATTAAGGGGTTAGGGCATTAAGTGCCTTAACTCCTTAATTTTAGAAACTATGTTATCAATTATCACCTGGGTTAGACAAAAGAAACAATAGAAACATGGTACATTATTGCTAAATTTAGCAAAGGTAAATCCTATGAGAAAATAGAACGAGTAATTAAAAAAATGAAATATTTTTTGAATGAACTTGCATTTTGCAAAAAATATGATAAAATTATTATTAACGCATTAACACATTGGTATTTATAATAATATAATATATTAAAATCAAATAAAAAAAGGGATTTTTTTATTGATAGTTTAAAAATATTATTTGTATTTTAAATAGTTAAAATCATTATGCATTTTAAATGGTGTTATATTTGCAGTTTTTACACAAAAATTTTAAATGGGGGTTGGAATAATATGGCTTATAGTGTGGGGTTTCCTTCAAAACAGGGTTTGTACGATCCAGCGTATGAGAAGGATGCTTGTGGTGTGGGTTTTGTAGCAAGTATAAAGGGCGAAAAGACTCACGATATTGTAAAGAAAGGTATTCAGGTTTTAGTTAACCTAACTCATAGAGGAGCAGTAGGATCTGATCCTAAAACTGGTGATGGAGCAGGTATACTTGTTCAAATCCCTGATGAATTCTTCAGAATAAATTGTGATAATTTAGGTATAGAGTTACCTCAAGTTGGAGAATATGGAGTAGGTATGGCGTTTTTTCCTAAAGAAACTGCACTAAGACTACAATGTGAAGGAATACTTGAAAGGGCAGCAGAAGAGGAAGGACAAAAAGTTCTAGGATGGAGAGATGTACCTACTGACAATAGAAACATTGGTGAAACAGCAAGAGGTACTGAGCCTATTATAAGACAGATATTTATAGGTAAAAATGCAAAAACTCAAACTGAATTTGAGAGAAAGCTTTATATAATTAGAAAGAAAGCAGAAAATGAAGTAAGAAAACTTCTCAAAGGTTCAGGAAAATCTTTTTATATATGTAGTCTCTCTAGTAAAACTATAATTTATAAAGGATTATTACTGGCAGATCAAATAAAAAGTTTCTATATTGATTTAAATGATATAAATTTTAAAAGTGCTATTACTTTAGTACACCAAAGATATAGTACAAATACTTTTCCTACTTGGGATTTAGCACAGCCATTTAGGTATCTTGCTCATAATGGAGAAATAAATACTATAAGAGGAAACAGAAACTGGATGAAAGCTCGTGAAGGTGTACTTCAGTCTGAAGCCTTCGGTAAAGACATAAATAAACTATTCCCAATAGTAAGCACTGAAGGTAGCGATTCTGCTTCACTTGATAATGCACTAGAGTTATTATATAAAGACGGCAGATCACTTTCACATGCATTGATGATACTTATACCAGAAGCATGGGATGGTAATGAACATATGGAAGAATATAAGAAAGCTTTCTATGAATATCATGGTTCCTTAACAGAAGCATGGGATGGACCAGCTGCTGTTGCTTTTTCTGATGGTGTACAGGTTGGTGCAACTCTTGATAGAAATGGATTAAGACCTGCAAGATATGTAATAACAAAGAGTGGTCTTGTAGTACTTGCGTCAGAAGCTGGGGTACTAGAGTTCAAGCCTGAAGAAATAGCTGAAAAAGGTAAACTTAAAGCAGGTAAGATGTTTTTAGTTGACACAGAACAAGGAAGAATTATTAATGATGAAGAATTAAAGAAAGAAATATGTACAGCTAAACCATATGAAGAAATATTAAGTAAATCAAAATTTACTCTTGATATGTTTGAAACAGATGAAACAATAGAACAGATAAGTCCTGAGGTATTAAAAGAAAAGCAACAAGCATTTGGATATACCCTTGAAGATGTAGGAAGAATAATAGGTACTATGGCTAAGGATGCAAAAGAGCCTATTGGATCTATGGGAAATGATGCACCTCTTGCAGTACTTTCAAATAAGAACCAGTTACTTTTTTCATACTTTAAACTACTTTTTGCTCAGGTTACAAATCCGCCTATAGATCCTATAAGAGAAGAATTGGTAATGTCTCTTGCAAACTATATTGGTTCATCTCAAGCTAATATTCTAAATAGTGAAACTTCGACGGATCCTTTTATAGAGATACACAGTCCTACATTAACAGATAAGGAAATGGCAAAAATAAAAAGTCTTAGAAATACAAATTTCAAGACTACAACTATACCTATTACTTTTAAATATGATACAGGAATAGAAGGCTTTAAAGAAGCTCTTGAAAAGATTTGTGAAAGAGCTTCTAAGAGAATAAAAGAAGGATATAACATATTAGTACTTAGTGACAAGAATGTGGATTCATATGAAGCAGCAATACCAAGTCTTTTGGCAGTTTCAGCAGTGCAGCATCATTTGATTAGGGAGAAAACACGTACAAAAGTTTCAATTATAGTTGAAACTGGAGAAGCAAGAGAAACAATGCATTTTGCCCTTCTTATAGGTAATGGGGCTTCAGCAGTTAACCCATATCTTGCATTCCAAACTATAGATCAGATGATAAAAGATAAAGAACTCAATGATGTAACTGCAGAGGAAGCAAAGGAAAATTATATTTATGCAATAAATCATGGATTGCTTAAAGTAATATCAAAGATGGGTATATCTACTCTACAGAGTTACCATGGTGCACAGATATTTGAAGCTATAGGACTTGATCCAGAATTTGTAGATAAGTATTTTGAAGGAACACCTTCAAGAATAGGCGGAATAGGCGTTGATGTAGTATCACAAGAAGTACTTACAAGACATAAAAATGCTTTTAATAAGATAAGAAAACCTATTTCACAGCTTGATGTAGGTGGTAATTATTCTTGGAGAAAAGGAGGAGAGTTTCATCTCTTTAATCCTGAAACTATATATAAACTTCAACTTGCAGCTAGAAAAAATAACTATGATGTATATAAGGAATATGCAAAAGTAATAAATGAGCAGGATAAAAACTTATGTACAATAAGAGGATTATTTGAGTTCAAAAAAGGAAAGTCAATTCCAATAGAAGAGGTTGAACCATTAAGTGAAATACTCAAAAGATTCTGTACAGGTGCTATGTCCTTTGGTTCTATAAGTAAAGAAGCTCATGAAACTATGGCTATAGCAATGAATAGAATTGGTGGAAGAAGTAATTCAGGAGAAGGTGGAGAAGACCCTGAAAGATATGTTGCAGAGGCTAATGGTGATTTTAAGAGAAGTGCTATAAAACAGGTAGCATCAGCACGTTTTGGCGTAACCACAGAGTATCTTGTTAATGCTGACGAACTTCAAATTAAAATAGCGCAAGGAGCAAAACCAGGTGAAGGTGGGCAACTTCCAGGTAAAAAGGTTGATAAAAATATTGCTAAGACAAGACATTCAACTCCAGGCCTAGACCTTATTTCACCACCACCACATCATGATATATATTCTATAGAAGATTTAGCTCAATTAATTTATGATTTAAAGAATGTAAATCCTGCGGCTAATGTAAGTGTAAAACTTGTGTCTGAAGTTGGGGTAGGAACAATTGCAGCAGGAGTTGCAAAAGCTCACGCAGATTTAATATTGATAAGTGGGCATGATGGTGGAACTGGAGCATCACCAGTGTCATCTATAAAGCATGTAGGTATACCATGGGAGCTTGGTTTATCAGAAACACAGCAAGTACTTTTATTAAATAATTTAAGAAGCAGAGTAAGAATTCAAACAGATGGACAGTTAAAAACAGGTAGAGATGTAGTTATAGCAGCATTACTTGGAGCTGAGGAATTTGGATTTGCAACTACGGCCCTTGTAGTAATGGGTTGTACTATGCTTAGAAACTGTCACTTAAATACATGTGATATGGGTATAGCTACTCAAGATCCTGAGCTTAGAAAGAACTTTAAAGGTAAACCGGAACATATAATAAACTTTTTAACCTTCATTGCACAGGAAGTTAGAGAGTATATGGCAAAACTTGGTTTTAAGACAATGAATGAAATGGTTGGTAGAGTTGATAGGATAGAATCAAAAGAGGCTATTAGCCACTGGAAAGCTAAAGGATTGGACTTGTCAGCAATTCTATATAAGCCAGATATGCCAAAAAGAATCAAGTCTTATTGTGTAATACCTCAAAAACATGGTCTTGATCAGGCAATGGATTATAAGCTTATTCAAGTAGCAGATAAAGCAATAGCAGATAAAGCAAAAGTTAGAGCAAATCTAGAAATAAAGAATGTAAATCGTTCAGTGGGAGCTATGCTAAGCGGTACAATAGCTAAAAAATATGGTAGTAAGGGATTACCAGAAGACACAATTGTATTAAATTTTAAAGGCTCAGCAGGGCAAAGTTTTGGAGCTTTTGGAGTGAAAGGACTTACTTTAATACTTGAAGGTGAGGCTAACGACTATGTAGGTAAAGGGTTATCAGGTGGTAAGGTAATTATTAAAACTCCTAAAGAAGCAACTTTTGTACCTGAAGAAAATGTTATAGCAGGAAACACTATTTTATATGGAGCTACTTCTGGTGAAGTATTTATAAATGGTACTGTAGGAGAAAGATTTGCAGTAAGAAACAGTGGGGCTACAGCTGTAGTTGAAGGCGTAGGTGACCATTGTTGTGAATATATGACAGGTGGTAAGGTAGTAGTTATAGGCGAAACTGGAAGAAACTTTGCAGCTGGTATGAGCGGTGGTATAGCTTATGTACTTGATGAGGATGATTCCTTTGAAGAGAAGTATAATAAGGAAATGGTAGAAGTTGAGGAACTTGTGGATACTGATGATATAGATACAGTATATAGTTTAGTACAAGAGCATCATAAGTACACAAACAGTTTAAAAGCTAAGAAGATTTTAGATAACTGGGATACTTATAAGGCTAAGTTTAAAAAAGTAATACCTACTGCATATAAGCTTATACTTAAAAAAATAAAACTAGAAGCAGCAGTTGCTTCAAATGTGTAGGAGGTGGAACTAATGGGAAAAACAACTGGTTTTAGAGAATATGAAAGGGAAAATCCAAAAAAACGTCCAGTAGAAGAAAGAGTTAAAGACTATAAAGAGGTATACTATAAACTTCCTGAAGACAAGCTAAGTCTTCAGAGCGCTAGATGTATGAACTGTGGGACTCCATTTTGTAATTGGGGATGTCCTCTTGGAAATTTAATTCCTGATTGGAATGATTTAATATACAAAGGTGAGTGGAATAAAGCTTTTGAAAGGCTTTCTCTCACTAATACTTTCCCAGAGTTTACTGGAAGGATATGTCCTGCTCTTTGTGAGGGCGCATGTACCCTCGGAGTGAATAGGGATGCAATTTCTGTAAGAGAGATAGAACTTAGTATAATTGAAAAGGCATTTAAAGAAGGTTTTGTAAAGCCTAATTTGCCAAGAGTAAGAACTGGTAAGAATATAGCTATAATAGGGTCAGGTCCATCAGGACTTGCTGCAGCTGCAGAGATTAATTCTGTAGGTCATACTGTTACTGTATTTGAAAGAGCAGACGAAATAGGGGGATTACTAAGGTACGGTATACCTGATTTCAAGCTTGAAAAATACGTAGTAGAGAGAAGAGTAAATATTATGAAGGAAGAAGGAATAATTTTCAAGACTAATACTAATATTGGTGTGAATTATCCTTCTGAAGAATTATTAAAGGAATTTGATGTAGTTGTTTTAACAGGAGGCTCTACTATACCAAGAGACCTTAAGGTTGACGGAAGAGAACTTAAGGGAGTACATTTTGCTATGGATTTCTTAAGACAACAAAATAGAAGAGTCTCTGGTAAAGAAATTTTAGAAGAAGAAATAACTGCTGAAGGCAAGGTTGTGGTAGTTATTGGTGGAGGAGATACTGGTTCAGATTGTATAGGTACGTCTATAAGGCAGGGAGCTAAAGCCGTTTATCAATATGAAGTTATGCCAAAACCATCAGTGGAAAGAGACGATTCAATGCCTTGGCCAACTTTCCCAAGAACTCTTAAAGTAACTACTTCACATGAAGAAGGTTGTACAAGAGATTGGTGTATAAATACTAAAAAAGTTACAGGAAAGAATGGAATATTAAAAACTCTTCATGGCGTAAGAGTTGAATGGAAAAATGACAATGGTAGAATGCAGATGGTAGAGATACCAGGAACAGAATTTGAACAACAAGTAGACTTAGTACTTCTAGCTATGGGATTCCTTCATCCGCAGCATGAAGGTATGTTGAATGATCTTGGTGTTGAGTTTGATGCAAGGGGTAATGTAATAACAAATGAAAACTATATGACTACAAAAGAAGGTATATTTGCTGCAGGAGATATGAGACGAGGACAATCCCTTGTAGTTTGGGCTTTAAATGACGGAAGAAAAGTAGCACAGGAAGTTGATAAATATTTAATGGGAGAAACATCCCTAAAAGGGTAAAAAAATATATATGAATGAATAGGCTAAATGTAACGTTGGAGATATTGGAAATCTAGCGTTACATTTAGCTATTTTTATATCTAGATATAAGTTGCCATTATATAGTAAAGTGGTAAATGGGTGATGAAAATCGAGTAAGTCAACGTTTACATTAGATTATTTAGATATTAGCTCATTTGTATTTTTTAAATTAATCATCTATAATTTAAAACAGTATATAAATTAAAAGCAATGATGGAAAGAGTAGTTATGCAGATTCTTTAGAGAGCTGATGGTTGGTGCAAGTCAGTGATGAAACATAATGAATTCACTCCTAAGCTGCAGATTGAAACTAAGTAGATTGTGCCGTAAAGCCTACGTTACAGGTAAAAGAGGATTATTTTATGTAGTCAAGCAGGGTGGTACCGCGAGAAGAGCTCGTCCCTTTATCGAAGGTGCTTTTTTTATACCTAAAATACATAAATAATCAAGTAGAGTGGTACCGCGATATATTCGCCTCTAACGTTGTTAGAGGTGATTTTTTTTATCATCTTCGATTTATCACTATACAGTGTTAAAAAATGATAGTACTTTAAATTCATTCAATCTTACTATAAGTTAATATTTGATGTTGTTTATCTATATATTGTATAATTTTATAAAAAGGGGGCTAATTTATATGGAAAAAATTAAAATGAAGTTTGGAAACACAGAGATGTATGTATCAGTGAAAGAAGAAAATTTAATTGGGGTGATAGAAGCTAATGAAGTTCCGAAAGGAAAAACTGAAGATCAAATTATTAAAGAGGCTTTAGAAAATCCAATAGGTAGTGCAAGGCTTAGAGAACTTGTACATGAAGGAGAAAAGGTATGCGTAGTAATTCCAGATGTTACTAGAGCTTGGCAAAGAACAAATATTTATTTGAATAGAGTGGTAGAAGAACTAAATGAAGGCGGAGTACCAGATAAGGATATAGTTTTTATAAGTGCATTAGGCTCTCATAGAAAACAAACAAGAGCAGAGCATGAAAAGTTACTTGGAGAAAAGCTTGCTTCAAGATTTCAGGTTATAGATCATGATTGTTATGATAAAGAAAACTTAGTATATCTTGGAGAAACTACTTACGGAAATTCTATTTATATAAATAAAATTGCTATGGAATGTGATCATATAGTAATCACAGGTGGTATAGTATATCATTTACTTGCAGGCTATGCAGGAGGAAAGAAAAGTATTCTACCAGGTATATCTGGAGCAGAAACTATAATGAAAAATCACTCTCTTTCATTGAATGATAGTTTGGGAGAAAGCATAAAAGCGGGTGTATGTCCAGGGGGAATAGAAGATAATCCAGTTCATAAGGATATGGTGGAAGCTGCCAGCTTTGTAAGACCTACCTTTATGTTCAATGTGGTAATGGGGTCAGATGGTCGAATAGCTGGTGCTGTGGCAGGAAACTATTTAGCAGCTCATGAAGAAGGAGTGAAAATTCTAGAAGCAATAGATGGAGTAGCTATAAAAGAAAAAGCTGACTTAACAATTGCTAGTGCAGGGGGATATCCAAAGGATATAAACCTATATCAATCTACTAAAACTTTAATAAATGCTAGGGAAGCAATAAATGAAGGTGGATATATTGTTGCGGTTATGCAGTGTTCAGAAGGTCTTGGCGGTGGTAAAGAAATTCAGGATATAATTTTGAACTACGATAATATTTTAGATAGGGAAAAATTCGTAAGAGACAACTTTTCAATTGGTAAATTTATAGCTTACTGTATGTGTGAAACTGCTCATAAATATAATGTAATTTTAGTATCAGATATTGAACAAGAATTGGTTAAAAATGCTAATATTACTGTGGTAAAGACTATACAAGATGCATTGAATATAGTATATGAAGAAAAGGGAGAAAACATTAAAACTTACTTAATGCCTCATGCAGCAAATACATTTCCAATACTTACAAAATAAAGAGGGGGGAAGCTTTCCTCTCTTTTTATTTTTTGTGCAAGCAATACCAAGGTATATGCCTGTGATTCTAAAAAGCTTATAGCTATAAGTGGAAAAAAACAAGAATGGCAGTATTTGTATATGTTATAGATAGATACAAATCTATAACATATACAAATAACGGTTACAATTACAGTATGTTACAATATTCTTATATTAAAAATGTGAAGGAGATTTAATTATGGGAGATTATAGAAAGTTATGGACTGAATTAGGTGTAGATTTGGAAAAACACGATAAATTATGTGCAGTTTTACCAGAATTATATGGGGCAACTTATTTGACTCAAGAAAATAGACCGGAAGGTATGAATTATTTTAATTTTGTTGTTTCAGAGATACATGGACTTAGGATACAGGAACTTGATGAACATAAAAAAAATGGTGGAAAAGTTATAGGTACATTCTGTGTATTTGTGCCAGATGAAGTGATATTAGCAGCTAAGGCGGTAGGTATAGGTCTTTGTGCAGGGTCACAATTTTGGGTGGAAGATGGAGAAAAGGTGCTTCCAAGAAATATATGTCCTCTTATAAAAGCATTTATGGGAGCTAAAATTGGTGGGACATGCCCTTATTTTCAATCCTGTGATATGGTAATTGGAGAAACAACTTGTGATGGAAAGAAAAAAGCCTGGGAAATATTAGAGGAGCATGTTCCAGTACATATTATGGATTTACCTCAGATGAAAAGAACTAAAGACTACAGCAGTTGGGCAGAAGAAATAAAAGATGTTATTGGTAAGATAGAAGAACTTACTGGAAATAAGGTTACAGTAGAAAGCCTTAAGGAAGGTATAAAAATAGCAAATGCTAAAAGAAAAGCATTAAAAAGATTATATGATTTGAGAAAACATAAATCATCACCAATAAGTGGTTTAGATGCTTTATTAATATCACAAATTGCATTTTACGATGATCCACATAGATTTGTGGAAAAATTGAACGAGCTTTGTGATGAATTAGATGAGAGAGTTAAAAACCTAAAAGAGAATGGAAAAAAGAGATTGATAATAACAGGAACACCAATGGCAGTACCTAATTGGAAACTTCATTCAATAATTGAAAGCTTAAATGCAGAGGTGGTTGTTGAGGAAACTTGTACTGGAACAAGATATTTTGAAAATGAAGTATCAGAAGAAGGAGATACATTAGAGGATTTAATTAAAAATCTAGCAGATAGATACTTAAAGATAAATTGTGCTTGTTTTACACCAAATACAGGAAGAATTGAGGATATAATTAGATATTCAAAAGAATATAATGTAGATGGTGTAATAGACTTTAATTTATCTTTCTGCCATACTTATGCTGTAGAACATGGCTCAGTTGAAAAAGCATTAAAGGAAAAAAATATACCAGTTATGCATATAGAAACTGATTATTCTATAGAAGACTCAGGACAAATAAGAACAAGGGTAGAAGCTTTCTTAGAAATGATTTAAGCAGTGAACCAAAATCTATGATTTTGTGTGAATCGGTCAAGCAGACATCTCAAATCTATGATTTGATGATGGTCGCTTACTCTGTGAGTACTCCTCTGATGCTAGGAAGAGGAGTTTCATATAAAGGTGGGAGTATTAGAGCGGGTAATTATCGGATGAATCAGGTGATAAAATGGAAACTATAAGATATTATATAATTTTTCCTTCACATACTGAAGGAGTTAAGTTGGAAGTCGCATTAAAAAAGGAAAAAATAAAGCACACTATAGTACCAACCCCTAGAGAACTATCTGTATCCTGTGGTATATCTATAATGTATAATAAGGAAGACGAAGAAAAAATAAAAGGTTTGGTAGATACCAATAATGTAAAAACATTAGGCTTTCACTGTGTAAAGAAAAAAATAGTTAATCCTTATTTATAGGGTTTAGAACTTAAAAGTTTAATTATACAGAGGTATATACTGCCATTCTTTATAAATTAGTAAAGGTGGATTAGTTATGTTTTACGTAGGAGTAGATATAGGATCAACTGCTTCAAAAGTTTGTATTTTAGAAAATGAAAGTATAAAAGAAACTTTTGTCCTACCAACAGGATGGAGTAGTGTTGAGACTGCTAATAATATAAAAAATAGATTAGATGAATTAGGAGTAAATGAAAATAATTCTAAGATAGTTGCTACAGGATATGGTAGAGTATCTGTTCCTTACGCAGATAAAACAGTTACTGAAATAACTTGTCACGGAAAAGGAGCCTATTATTTATTTGGTGAAGATTGTACAGTTATAGATATAGGCGGACAAGATACAAAAGTTATTAGTGTGCAAAAGGGAAATGTAACTAATTTTACTATGAATGATAAGTGTGCCGCTGGTACAGGGCGATTCTTGGAACTTATGGCAAATACTTTAGGTTTTAATATAGTAGAAATGTGCAAAAAAGCACAAGAAGGTAAAGAAACTACAATAAGCTCTATGTGTACCGTGTTTGCAGAGTCTGAGGTAATAAGTTTAATTGGAAGTGGCAAAAAGAGAGAAGATATAGCCTATGGTGTAGTTGACTCAATTACATCAAAAGTGAAATCCCTCTGTCAGAAGCATTCAGATAGTTTTAGTTATTTTCTTTCTGGAGGATTAAGTGAAAATCCATATGTAGTTGAAAAACTTTCGGAAAAATTAGGTACAACTATCAAAACAGACAAATTAGGAAGATACGCTGGAGCTATAGGTGCGGCATTAATGTCTAGAGGAATGAAATAACAAGTCAAATATGCAAAATAGACTAGAATACTGACTAGTTATTTTGTAAGATCTTAAATTTAATAATTAATAAATATGAGCTATAAAGAATTCCTTAGTGAGAATACTGAGGAATTCTTTATAGCTCATATTTATATTTACACATAATTGTAGCGTAGATATAACATCTAAAAAGAATGTTATAGTTTTGCTTTTTTACAGAAATTAGTATAATGTAAAATAAATAGTAAAGATGATATTGGTGAAAAACTATACTAAGCTTTTAGAATAATTATAGTATAAAAACACCATTTTTGATAAAATAGAATAAGAAAGATGAAGTGAAACTTGAATCAGATGGGAGTATTAGAGCGGGTAGTCATCGGATAAATGTAGATTTGATAAAAAATTTTTAGTATACATACAACAGACAGATTTTTGTGAGGAGGAGTAAAAAATGCCAGATTGCATATTTTGTAATTACAATCCATCAGAAATAATAGCTGAAAACAAGCTAGCCTTTGCCATAATGGATAGGTTTCCAGTAAATGAAGGTCACGCATTGATAATACCAAAAAGACATTTTCCATTTTTCTTTGAAGCTAGTGGAGAAGAAATAAAAGCTATATACAGCCTTATGCATGAAGTCAAGGAACTGATTGATGTTCAGTATGAACCAGCAGGATATAATGTAGGGGTTAATGTGGGGTATTATGCTGGACAGACCGTAAAGCATTTGCATATACATTTGATTCCAAGATATAAGGGTGATGTAGAAAATCCTAGAGGTGGAGTTAGAAATTTAAAGAAGGCTTTAGTTGAGTATGATGGATAATGAAGTTTAAGAAGATTTTCTTATTATGAAAAATGGGAGATAGTATATGGGAAAAAAGATATTGACTAATTTTATAAAAGAACACATAGTATCATACAGTATAGGTGTGTTATTCATGTTACTTACATCTTATATTCAAACTCTTTTTCCTAAAGTACTTGGCAATACAATTGATATTTTAAAAGTAAATAATTTTAATCCAAAAGCTGTATATATGAATCTTGGTTATATAATGCTTATTGCTATTGGAACCTTTGCAAGTACCTATGTCTGGAGAAATTTGATAATAGGAAATGGAAGAACTCTTGAATGTTATTTAAGGGAAAAACTTTTTGATCATTTTCAGAAGTTATCTCCTGAGTTTTATAATAGGAGAAAAACAGGTGACTTAATTGCTTATGCTATAAATGATATAAATGCTGTGCGAATGACCTTTGGACCTGCAACTTCAATGGCAATAAACGGAATAGTCATATGTGTTATATCGGTTTATTCGATGGCTGAAACTATAAATTGGAGGCTTACTATTCTATCCTTATTACCTGTACCAATTATTATATTTGTTATGTTCAATATTGGTAAAATAGTTCGTAAGCGTTTTAAAAAGGTACAGGAAAGTTTTGCAGCTATTTCAGATAGGGTGCAGGAAAATATAAATGGTATCAGAGTAATTAAAGCCTATGTACAGGAAGAGGATGAGGTGGAAAAGTTTCAAGAGTTGAATAATCAAATGGTGGAATCAAATTTAAGTATGATAGGTGTATCTGCATATTTAGCACCTTTGATTGAAGTATGTTTCACTATAAGCTTTGTCTTAAATCTTATACTAGGAGGAAATATGGTCTTAAGTGGCAAAATTTCCTTAGGTGAATTTATTGCTTTTAATGGATATCTTACTATGATAATGTCTCCTATAATTTCTATAGGGAGGATTATTACAATAGTTCAAAGGGGTATGGCATCTTTAAATAGATTAAATGAAATATTTAATGTTAGTCCTGAGATAAAAGATGGAGAGAATTTAATAAAAACTCCCATTAATGGTAACGTAGAAATAAGAAATCTATCCTTTTCATATCCAGATTCAAAAGAAATAGTTTTGAGTGATATAAATTTGATAATTCCCAAAGGGCATACTTTAGGTATTATAGGAAAAACAGGCTCTGGTAAAAGTACTTTAGTCAATTTATTGTTAAAAATGTATAATGTTCAGCTAGGAAAAATATTTTTTGATGGAATGGATATAAATGATTATCAATTCAACATACTAAGAGATAGCTTCGGATTTGTTCCTCAAGATAATTTTTTGTTTAATGATTCTATATCAAACAATATAAAGTTTTTTAAAGATATATATTCAGAAGATGAAATAATAAATGCTGCTAAGAATAGCTGCATTTATGAAAGTATTATGACTTTTCCGAAGGGGTTTGATGAAATTCTAGGGGAAAGAGGAGTTAATATTTCAGGAGGACAAAAGCAGAGAATTTCTATTGCAAGGGCTTTAATAAAAGATCCTGAAATACTTATTTTAGATGATGCGCTTTCTGCAGTAGACAGCATTACTGAAGCACAGATTTTGAAAAACTTTAAAAAAATAAGGAAAAATAAAACTTCAATAATAATAGCACACAGAATATCTGCAGTTATAGATGCAGACGAAATTATAGTTCTCGATAAAGGGAAAATCTCAGAAAGAGGTACAAACCTAGAATTACTTGAGAAAGGAGGGCTATATTATGACATCTACAAAGCACAATCCCAAAGTTCTTAAAACTAAAAGTCTCAGGAGACTTTTAAGATTAACATTACCTCATATGAAAAAAGTTGTACTCGCTTCAGCCTGTGTAATTTTAGTGAATGCAGCTAAGTTGATAAAACCCTATATTTTAAAATTAGTAATTGATGACTTTTTAATAAAACATGTGAATCAAAAAGGTCTATATTCAATAACGACAATGGGAATATTATATTTTGTAGTAGTGGCAATGGGTGGATTTTTTTCGATTTCTCAAGTGAATCTAATAAACAAAGCTGGGCAGGAAATAATGAGAAAATTAAGAACCAGGGTATTTAAAACTATTCAACTACTGCCGCTTTGGTACTTAGATAAAGCATCCTCTGGAAAGCTAATAACAAGAGCAACTAATGATGTAGAAGCAGTAAGTCAAATGTACACAGATATTTTAATTAATCTCTTCCAGGACATTTTTTTAGTAATTGGCATAATTTATACTATGCTAATTATCAATGTGCAGCTCGCTCTAATTTCCTTTTGTGTACTTCCATTAATGTTTACAATAGTTTTTCTTTTAAAGACAACAATAAGAAAAAACTTTAAAAAGATGAAGAGTTTGATTGGAAGAATTAATGGCTTTATGGCTGAGAATATATCAGGAATGAAGTTAATACAAATATTCCATGGAGAAAAAGATAAGAAAAAAGAGTTTGTGCAGTTAAATAATGAATATTATAAAGCTACATTATTCCAAGTTTGGATGAATAGCTTTTTTAGGCCTGCTTCAGATGTTTTTCAGAGCTTAACCATAGCTATTTTAATATGGTATAGTATGAGTAAAGTCTCGAATCACACCCTTGAGATAGGTGTTCTTTATGCTTTTACAACATATATAAAGCAGTTCTTTGTTCCTATTTCCAACTTGGCAGATAGTTATACAACTATTCAATCTGCCCTTGTTTCCTCAGAGCGAATATTTGAGTTGTTAGATCAAGAAGAATATATGGAGGATTTAGATAGGGGAATTGCAATGGATCATATGGAAGGAAACATAGAGTTCAAAAATGTATGGTTTTCCTATAATAATGAGGATTGGATTTTAAAGAATATAAGCTTTAATATAAATAAAGGACAAACTGCTGCCTTTGTTGGAGAAACCGGTGCAGGTAAAACAACTATAATTAGCCTTATTAGTGGATTTTATAGAATACAAAAGGGCCAAATTTTAGTTGATGGCATAAATATCAATGATATAAAGAAAAGAGATCTTAGAAGGAATATAGCAGTGGTTCTACAGGATGTATTTTTATTTTCCGGAACTATTGAAAATAATATTACATTAAATGATAGTATTGAAAAAGCTGTATTAGAAAAAGCTATAGAAACCTCTTATTTAAAAGAATTTGTTAAGGGTTGTCCTAAAGGAATTTATGAACCTGTTATGGAAAGAGGAAGTACATTTTCTGCAGGCCAAAGACAGTTGCTTTCCTTTGCTAGAGCAATAGCTCACAATCCTTCCATATTCATCTTAGATGAGGCTACTGCAAACATTGATACTCAAACTGAAGTATTAATACAAAAAGCTATAGAAAATGTTGCAAAAGACAGAACAACATTGATAATAGCCCACAGACTTTCAACCATTAGAAATGCTGATATAATAATTGTGTTAAAGCATGGTGAAATTTTAGAAATAGGTGAACACGATATGCTTATGAAAAAAGCTGGATATTATAGAGACATGATAATGGAGGGAGAAAAATAAAGGCGTACCAAAAGGGTACGCCAAGAATCCTTAAGGGATTCTAATAGTTTTTAAACATAAATTGTTTTTCTATTGTTTAATTTCTGACCATATCTTATCAAGATTTGTCACTGAATTTCCTATGTCTCTTAAGTATTCACCCTTCTTCATCTCTGCTTCTGGAGGGTATACTGCTTTATCTTCCATAATAGCTTTATCAATATATTGATGTGCAGACATATTAGGATTTCCGTATGGGAAGTAATGTGAAATTTCTGCACTTATTTCTGGTTCCATTATAAAATCCATGAAAAGTTCTGCAGCTTTTATATTTTTTGCACCCTTAGGTATTACAAAGTTATCCTGCTGCAAAAATAAGCCTTCCTCTGGAATTACATACTTTACATTTTTATTTTCACGACTTGCAAGGCTTCCTTCAGCTCCCCAAGCAAATATGGCCTTTGATTCTCCGCTTATAAGGCTAGTTTTAGGACTATCACTGTCGTAGGATTTTACATTTGCTTGAAGTTTTTTAAGCTCTATCTTTGCCTTTTCAAGGGCCTCTGGACTAGTTTCATTTATGGAATATCCAAGTTTTTTTAGTGTGATTCCAATTATAACTCTTTCATCGTCCAGTAAAGTTAATGAACCTTTAAGTTCAGGCTTCCAAAGATCCTTATAGCCTTTAATAGTACCCTCAGGAATCTTTGAGCTATCGTAGGCTATAATTCCTGCAAGATACATATAGGGAACACTGTATTTATTACCTTTATCAAAGGGTAAATTTAAAAATTCAGGTTCGATATTGCTCAAATTAGGTAAATTACCTGTATTTAATTCTTGAATTAATTCCTGCTTTTTCAATACTTCAACCATAAAATCACTAGCAACGGCAAGGTCATAATTTCCTCCGCCAGCCATCAATTTTGCCAGCATCTCTTCATTAGAGGAGAAGGTGCTGTAGTTTACCTTTATGTTATAGGTCTGTTCAAATTTATCAATTACAGATTGAGGTAAATATTCAGACCAATTAAATACATTTAAAACTTGCTGTGGTTCACTGTTATTATGTGCAAAAGCAAATATTCCTCCACCAAGGCTTCCAACTACAACAAAAATTGCTGTTAATATAGCTCCTACTTTTTTCATATTTATATTTGCATTTCTGATTATAAGTGCAACAATAACTAATGCCATTGTAAACAAAATTATTAAGGTTGAAAGTGCATTAATTTCAGGAGTTACTCCGAATTTTACCATTGAGAAAATTTTTAATGGTAGGGTTACGCTTCCAGGGCCTGCAACAAAGAAACTAATAATTACATCATCTAAAGATAAAGTAAAGGCTAAAAGACCTCCTGCAATAACTCCTGGCATTATGATTGGTAAAGTTACATAGAAAAAGGTTTTTAATGGTGACGCTCCAAGATCCATTGCGGCCTCTTCTATGGACTTGTCAAATCCATCAAGTCTTGTTTTAACTACTGCAACAACATAAGCTATACAAAAGGTTACATGTGCAATAATTAAGGATATTTTACCTAATGGAATTTTTACAATTGAAAAAAAGGCAAGGAGAGATATTCCCATAACTATCTCCGGAATAACAAGTGGAAGATATAATATGGAGTCAAATATACCTTTTCCTTTGAATTTATATCTATACATTCCAACAGAACATAAGGTTCCTATAACAACTGATAATATTGTGCTTATTACAGCAACAATAAAGGAGTTTTCAACTGCCTCAAGTATTCCAGCGTTGTGCAGCAGGCTTCCATACCACTTAAAGGTGAAGCCTGTCCATACTATGTTTAACTTAGAGGTATTAAATGAAAATGCAATAAGTATGATTATTGGTATATATAAAAACATAAATATTAAAAGCATGTAAGAGGATTTTAAAAATCCTATTTTATTATTTTTCATTACTATAATACCTCCTTCTTTTCTTTCTTGCCACCAAATTTTGAATTATAGGAGATAACTGCAACCATAACAATTATCAATATAACGGATATAGCTGAACCAAAAGGCCAGTCTCTTGCTGTAAGAAATTGATTTTTAATAAGATTACTCATAAGTATTACTTTACTTCCGCCCATAAGGTCAGTTATAAAAAATAGGCCAAGGGTTGGAACGAAAACTAAAAGAGAACCAGATAAAATACCTCCTTTGGTGAGAGGCAGAGTTATCTTTAGAAACTTTTTTACTGGCCCTGCACCAAGGTCTGATGCAGCATCTAATATTCTCTTATCAAGTTTTTCTATGGAGGTATATAAAGGCAGCACCATGAATGGGAACATCATATAAAGCATACCAATCATAACTGCAGTATTATTATACATTAAATGAAGGGGTGTGTTTATTAGTCCTAAATGTAAAAGTACTGTATTTATAATACCTTCTGATCTTAATAATACTATCATGGCATAGGTTCTAACTAATGAATTAGTCCAAAAGGGAAGTATTATTAATAAAAGAAATAATGGTTTTAGTTTTTTACTTGAGTTTGCAATTATAAATGCAAAGGGATATCCAAACAGCAGACATAATAAGGTAGTATATAATGCAATAACAATGGAGTTTATGAATATATCAATATAAAGAGGATTTAAAAGTCTTGCATAGTTAGAAAGTGTAAATTGATACACTATATTTCCAACATTTCCTCTAGTACAAAAACTTACCACTACTATTAAGAAAAGTGGCAAAACAAAAAATACAATCATCCAAAGTATAGCAGGAACAATTGTGGTTAAATATCTTGAAATAGGATTCTTTGACATCTTATCTTTCATATACCTGTCCCCCTTTACGCCTTAATAACTATAGTATGATCAGGTTTCCAGGTTACAAAATAAATTTCATTCTCATCTAAGAATTCAAAGTTTTGTCCTATTGGTTCATTTACTATAATCTCTTTGCCATTCTTAAGAAGCATTACAATCTTAATATTTGAACCTATGTATATTTTCTCCTTCAATTTACATTGAAGCCAAACATCTCCTTCTTCAGGAGTTACTTTTATTTTGATTCTTTCTGGTCTAACAGAAACTGTAAATTTATCACCTAAATCGTAATCTAAATTTGGTATTCTAATTATATCCTCTTCCTGTTCAAGCTGAAGTAAAACTTCACTTTCTTTTATTTTGAATACTTGTCCCTCAAGTATGTTTGTCTCTCCTAAAAAGGTAGCTACAAATTTGGTATTAGGCTTTTCGTAAAGTTCCTCAGGTGTACCAATTTGCTCTATAATCCCATTATTCATAACAACTATTCTATCAGACATTGTAAGCGCTTCTTCCTGGTCATGTGTTACAAATACAAAGGTTATACCAAGAATTTTTTGAAGATGCTTAAGTTCTAATTGCATCTGTTTGCGAAGTTTTAAATCAAGAGCACCTAGAGGTTCATCTAAAAGGAGAACCTTTGGACTATTTATCATCGCTCTTGCAATAGCCACACGCTGCATTTGACCACCACTTAACTGAGAGGGCATCCTATTCTCATAGCCATCAAGTTGAACCATTTTTAACATTTTATGTACCTTATCTTTAATTTCGCTCTTTGGTGTTTTCTTCATCTTAAGTCCAAAGGCTATATTGTCAAAAATATTCATATGTGGAAATAAGGCATAATTTTGAAATACGGTATTTACACATCTTTGGTAAGGGGCTTTAGTTGTAACATTCTCTCCATCAATTACAATTTCGCCACTTGTTGGTATCTCAAAACCTGCAATCATTCTTAATGTAGTTGTTTTTCCGCAACCACTTGGTCCAAGCAGAGTCAAAAACTCACCTTGTCTAATTTCGAGGTCTAGGTTTTTTATTATAGCCTCGTCCTTATCAAAACTTTTACAAACATTTAACAACTGAACAAAAACATTCTTTGTCACACCGTAACAACTCCTCTTTTAATATATTTTTTTAAAAACAAAAAACTTCTATTGGCTACACCATGGAAAACCAGTAAAGAAGTTTAGTTTTATCCGATGACTACCCGCTCTAATACTCCCATTTTCTCTAAAATGGGAGTATTAGAGCGGGTAGTCCCTGAATTCGCTCAACTAAGAATCAGGTGGGGTTTGAAACGCCATCTGATTCAAGTTTCACTTCATAATGTTGTAATTATATACAATATATAATAATTATAACTGAGAAGTATAATAGCACAATAGCCTCCAAATATCAACAATATTTTCATATATTTTGGCAAAACTTTTATTGATGCAAAGTGATGTAAGGGAATAAACTAGTGAGCATCTACGCATAATATTTTGATGAGGTTTGATAACAGTTGACAAAATTCTATAGAAATTTATAAAACCACATCATGTTGTTCCAACAGGATATAGGTATTATTAATTATATTACCCTAGACGGGATAAAGCCACTTACAACTTTTAAAGCTTAGCATGTTATGTTTACCAAGATATATTTCTTAAGACAATATTTATATCCACAAGCTAGGGGGGTATAGATAATGACATTGTTCAAGAATTGTAAAAATTAAAGGAGCTTGGCCAATCACTTGTAAGAATGGTAGTACAAAAATTCGTACTACCATGAATACTTGTAGAGTATGAACGCATTACCCATTTACATGAAATATTTCATAAATTAGTTGGTATATCTATAATGATATCTACTTCAATTAAACTGCTATCCTCTTCAGATATTATTAATTCACTATTGTTAATTTCTTCAATTTCTGTCCCCTTTAATTTATATATTTTTTTTATGACAACTTCTATAGGATTATTATAATTAAAATTATTGGTAAGTGGATTTGTTAAATTTTTCAATACTTCACCCCCAAATATATATTAGAAGGGTATATTAAATTTATTGAAGAACCAATCATCATCATGTAGACGGCGCTTAAAATAATCTATACGTTGATCATAAGTATCGCTTGCAGTTATTTTATTTAAAATAGTTTCAAAGTTAGAATAATCATGCAGGGGCTTCATTAATTTACGGATTCTATTTTCGTTAAAATGGCTAAAGGCCATACGTAATTTATTATAATGAAATTCAGTTAAGTCAATATTATATGGTTGTATTTTTCTAAATTTATGACCAATTTTAACAGCAGGATGTACAAAAATTTTATATCCAAAAAGCCAAAGCTTTACTGATAGTTCTACATCTTCAAAGCCCCAACTATGGAAGCCATGATCAAATCCTCCTACTGCGTCAAAGACCTCTTTTCTTATAGCCATACATCCACCTGGAGCTAGTGGGACTTCTTTAATATTCATCGGCTTTTTCAACCAATATGTTTCAAACTTTTCATTCCAGGTTTGACCATAGCCTACAGGGCTATCTGGAGAAAAATGGCCAATGCCTGGGCATACTACACTTACATCTTTATTATTAAAAGCCTTTAATAGTGTGTTAAGCCAGTTGGGTTGCATAGTAATATGGGCATCGCAAAAGACTAATATTTTTGTAAGTGGTGCAAAACTTGCACCTAGATTTCTTGCTGCTGACGCTCCTATGCCCCTTGTTTCAACTAACTTTACATTTGCTCGGTATCTGTTAAAAGGATTTTTCAAAAACTCACAGCAATTATCATTGGAGTCATCGTCAATAATAAATATATGTGATATATTTTTCGCTTCAGTTTTAAATAAAAACTCCAAGGTTTGTTTAATATAAATACCTTCGTTTTTACATGGAATAATAATAGCTACTTCATATTTTTTTATGTTATCCATAGTAACCTACTCTTCAAAATCACAATCTTCAGGTTCACGGGTACTTTTGATAGTTTCTGCTGAAGATTTTTTTATAAAACAATCCATATATAATACCTTCAATATAAGTTTATCTCCAGGATATACAGGTCCTAAAAGAAATTGTCCGTTTTCATCTGCTATAGCGTGACCAATGGGTTCTAAATCAGAGGTTGTTTCAGGGTCAGCAGTAGCACGTTTTAATTTGAAAAACTTAACTACAGCGCAAGGGGCAGGTTTTCCATCAGGAAAACGGACTGTTCCAAGTATTACTTTTCTATAGTCACATTGTAAGAAAAAATCCATGTCTAATTGATCAACACTTGATTTTTCATCACCCTCTGGAACATCAATAACAAAACGGTTTATTTGATAATCCATACCTTACACATCCTTTATACTTTTTATAACATAATTAACATCTTCATTTGACATGCCAGGATAAAGTGGAATTGTGATAATATCCTCATATAACTTTTCTGCAATTGGACAAAGTCCTTTTGAATATCCTAGAGACTGATAATATGGATGATAGTAAACTGGAATATAATGAACATTTACTCCAACGTTTAAATCTGAAAGTTTATTAAATATCTCTTCTCTACTTTTTCCTATAGCTGAAAGATTAAATTTTAAAATATATATATGATAGGAAGATTTGGTATGTGCAGCTTGATAAGGTATAGTAATTTTGTTTTTAAAAGTGTTTTCTGAGAAGGCTTTATCATATAGAGCAGCTATTTCACGTCTTCTTTTAATAAAGCTATCCAGCTTATTTAGTTGTGAAATTCCTAAGGCAGCTTGCAAATCACTTAAACGGTAATTATAGCCTAAAAACTGCTGCTCATAATACCATTTGCCATGAGATTTATCCATAAGAAGTTCTGGAGAACGGGTAATACCGTGACTTCTAAATAGGGTGAGCTTTTCATAGAGCTTAGGATCATTTGTGCAAATCATTCCTCCTTCAGCTGTTGTAATGTGTTTTACAGGATGAAAGGAAAAAGTAGTCATATGGGCTATGTTTCCTATTGTTTGCCAGTTGTCTTGTGAATCCTTTATTTTAGCACCAAGGCTGTGGGCTGCATCCTCAATAAATATTAAGTTATGCCTTTGGGCTAAATCTTTAATTTTAAACAGCTCTGCGGGCTGACCAGTAAAATCTACAGCAATAATAGCTTTAGTCTTTTTTGTAATTTTTTTTTCTATCTCTAAAGGGTCTATATTATAGGTGCATGGATCAATATCAGCAAATACAGGCTTTCCTCCAAGATATAGGATACAGTTGGAAGTGGCTGCAAAGGTCATAGGTGTAGTGATTACCTCATCACCAGTGTTTATATCTGCGGCAAAACAGGCAGCATGTAGTGCAGCAGTTCCATTAGCTATAGAAACAGCATATTTACAGCCTACATAATTTGCGGTTTTTTTTTCGAACTCTTGAATCTTTGGTCCAGTGGTTAGAAAATCATTTTTTAATATTTCTACTACTGCTTTAATATCTTCTTCATCAATATATTGACGGCCATAGGGTATATAGGGATGCTTCATTACCTTCACCTTCTTTAATAAAACTTATAATATTCTGTTATATATCGATAAGCTTCACCAACTCTTAGAGTGGGTGGAGTAATAGCTTGCTTAAGAACAATATTTTCAAAAGCGTATATAACATCATTAAAGCCAAATTGTGCTCTTATAAAGGCAGTACTAGAGTATCTAGGATTAATTTCAAAAATAAAGGGCTCAGAACCATTTTGTTTCCGTAGTTGAATATTAATGGAGCCAGTTATATTTAGTTTTTCTGCAACATTTTTGCATAGTTCTTCTATTTCTTTATCAAAGACTACCTTTACTTCATAGCTCATTCCATCTTTTATAGTCCTTTCAAGGGTAATAACATATATTTCATTGCTAAAAGAATCTTTATACACCCCATTAGTATACTCAGTTCCAGGAATATACTCTTGAAGCATGAAGCTGCTGTCTAGATTAGTAATATCCTCAAATTTTTTACGGTTTTCAATTATGTGAAGATGCTTTGAGCCACAATCAGAAGTTTTTTTTAATACAAAAGGATATTTAAAACCTTTTAATAGTTCCTCTTTTGGTGTTGATTCATTATATAAGACTGAGTATGGGTAGGGAAAGTTGTTATTTCTCAAAATTTCCATTGTTTTATATTTATCGCGACAAATGTTGATTACCTGCAGTGGAAGAATGGCAATACGACAACGTATTTCATCATCTAGCTCATCAAAATAATCACAGATATATAAAAGCTCTTGTTCACTACAAACATAAATCAGGTCAATTGAATTATGAAGAGAAAACTTATTTATTAATTCTGTAAATAATATGCTTTCAGCTTTAGGAATAATATGAAAACTATCACAAAATAGAGGGTGCAGCGCATAGTTCCTACAATCTGTTCCCCAAATTTTTATATTATAGTTTGTATTACGTAAGGCTTTGCAAACCGCTTGACCTAAATCACCTCCGATAGAGGTAACTAAAACATTATACTGTGTCATAATAAATCCTTCCTTTATGATGTGTAAAAGACCTAAAGGTAAATTACACCCAAAATTAGTTACAGATAATACAACTGGAGTTATATTACTTTAACAATATAGTATATGTAACTTAATAAATTTAGTATGCATACACTGATGTTATAACTTACCCAAATTATGAAAATTACTTTGTACTATATATTTTATTGTGTTATATAGAATACAGGGGGAATTGTAATGGAAAAAATTTTAGTAATAGCAGCCCATCCAGATGATGAAATTCTGGGATGCGGTGGGACAATCAGAAGGCTTATTAAAGAAGGAAATGAAGTGTATTCATTAATTTTATCTGACGGAACTACCTCAAGGCATGACAATATGAATACTGAAGTAATGGAAGAAATTAAGACAAGACTTCAAGATAGTTTATCAGCAAATAAACTTATAGGGTATAAAGAAACCTTCTTTTGTCAGTTTATTGATAACAGCTTTGACAAAGAAGGTTTCTTGGATATTGTAAAATTAGTTGAAAAGTATGTTTCCCAAATTAAGCCCTCCATTATATTCACACATCATTATGGAGATTTGAATATTGACCATCAAATAACCTTTAAAGCAGTTCAAACAGCTACAAGACCTATGGCAGAGTGCCTAGTAAAAGAAATATACTGTTTTGAAACCTTGTCTGCTACGGAATGGAATTTTCTAAGTAAAGATAAATTTACACCTAATTATTTCGTAAATATTGAAAATACACTAAAGGACAAACTGGAAGCAATGAAATGTTATAAATCAGAGTTACGAGAATACCCACATCCTCGTTCCTTAGAAGGATTGGAGGTAGCTGCTAAAAGATGGGGAACAGTTATTGGATGCAGTTACGCAGAAGCTTTTGAATTAATAAGGAAGGTAGTTATCTAACAAATTACAGTATAATAATAAAAAAATTACTGCTTTAAGGTATTTTTAAACACGGAAGAATACAATTATTAATTGACCTCCTCCGTGTTTTCTACATATTCAGAGTTGCACTTTAGGGCTGATCTATTAACTTTTATCCCCAAGAAGTTGAAAATTAAAACTTATATCAGAACTAGAAGGGCTTACTTGATGAATTTCTACCGCTATTACGTTATTTCCATTTTTAAGAAAACTTGTATCAATTATAGTTTTTTTAAAAGAAACCTCATCTATTCCATCTAAAGCTTTGACGGCTAAAGTATTGTATTTAATTATACCGGAAGGCATATTAGTTCTATATACCTCCTTACCATTTAGATATACAACAGCTCCATCATCCCTTTGAATTCGAAGTATCAACCTTTTATATATTGAGGTATCATGAGCAGTAAAATGTTTTCTAAAATAGGTTGTTATATATTTTTTGTGAACATTAGGTCCATAACTTATAACTGTAGCCTCACCTCCATCTCCATAACCTAGTTCAGCAAGTCCAGAAGGCCATGAAGAATCGTCAAAATCAAGCTCTCTCCAGGAAGTTACCAGGTTAGAACCCTTATCAAAATACTTCCATAATGCACCCATAGGAATTAATATGTCTGTTATAGTATTAGAAGCAGGACCTTCAGTAGGCGGGTATATAGAACAACTATCAATAAGGGTATTTTCTTTATCATATACTTGCAGGGAAACCCCTCTATCATTTATGTCTAAAACACAATAGTGATTTACCCCAAGGGGACCAACAATAGCATTTTTTATATTTGTAATGTGTGCATTTAATGAAGAACCTGCACCGCCGGTAGTTATTTGATAAACAGAATTTTGTATTTGCAAGCCATTAGTAGTAAAACAGTTATTTATAAGACGGCGACAGTAATTGTGTTCATGACCTACAAATACTGCTGTTACATTATAATGATCAAGAATGGACCACAAAGCATTACGATCATCTGGACTCGCGTCTAGACTTTCTCCGTAGTGATGTCCAGTAGGAAAAGCAGGAACATGGAAAAACACAAAATTATATTTTTTATCACTGTTATCTAGTGTGTTTTTTAACCAGGCACGTTGTTTTGCGTCAATGGCATAGCTGCAGTTTGAACCTCTTCGATTTGAGTTTAAAACGATAAAGCGAGCACTTTCATAATCAAAGCTGTATACAGTTCGCTTATATCCTTGTAACTGTTCATTAGGAAGGTGAGGAAATGCATTACTGAAAGCAGCTTCATTATTTTCATGACTTCCCAGTACTGGATAGAGCATAGTAACAGGATAATAGTCCTTAATTATTTTCTTCCAGTTTTCTAATTGTTCATTTACTTTAGATCCACCATATACCATATCTCCTGCAAAAAATATAAATTTTGGCTGCGGTGACAGTTTCTTAATATGAGAGAGTAGGGTATTGAGCAATTGTGTATTTACCCCTACAGAAGGTCTACTGCTGTCTGCTAGTATTACAATACGAAAAGATGCCCCCATATATGTCACCTCCAATTATAATTGTGTTTTTAAAAACTCTTCTGTCTGTGCTATACCGTGAGCCAAAGATATTTTAGGGTTCCACCCAAGAAGCCTCTGGCTATATCGTGCATCGCACAATAACTTCTGTATTTCACTTTGGGGGTGAATGTGAGTTACATATTTAATATTTCCTGTTTCATCAGCTATTAGTTTTGCTAATTCCGTAATTGAGATGTCAGCACCGCTACCTGCGTTTATCACTTTACCCGTTGTCTTTTCAGAGTAACCTGCCTCTACTACAAAATCAGCGCAATCTGTAACATATAAAAAGTCTCTTGTTTGGCTACCATCACCATATATAGATAGTGTTTCCTTCACAAGTTTTTTATTAATAAAGATTGAAATTACCCCACCTTCACTATTTTCTTTCTGATATGGTCCATAGGTGTTAAAGGGTCGAAGAATAGTTACAGGAAGACCATAAGCATAGTAATAGGATAAGGCTAACTGCTCCCCAGCCAATTTAGCAGCTGCATAAGGCGAAGCTGGACATGTAGGGTGACTTTCAGAAATGCCTTCTTTATTTGAAGCTTTACTGTATACCATACAAGTGCTCATATACACAAACTTTGTCTTATTTAGTTTACATTGTTCTAGAACATTGAAGGTTCCTATTACATCATTTTCAAAGGTACTTTTTGGGTCATCAATACTATCCTGAACATTAATTGAAGCCGCAAGATGATAACATATATTAAATTTATTAATAAAAAGAGTTTCAAGAAGATGGTTGTCCGTAATGGTTCCTGTTATGAAGGTAATATCAGGATAAATAAGTTGTAAATCTTTTAAATTATTCATTGAACTATTTGAAAGGTTATCTAGTACCCATATCCTATGATTATCCTCCGCAAGTCGTTTTACTACCCATCTTCCAATAAATCCTGCGCCACCTGTTACAAGTATATTCATAATATCACCTCCTTATATTAATCCATTCTTAATAAGAAAATGTAAAATTTTTTCTTTTGTAAGATTAAGGCTAGTTTTTGAAGATATTTCCCCGGATACTGGTTTGCCTTTTATCAAATAAAAGGTATTTTGTTTCTCTTTGAAAATGGTAGGAAGTATAGAGTAATAGTCATCAAACTCAAAAGCTCTCTCTGCTTCATGAGCTGTAATAAGTTCCTCAAAGAGTTTTTCAGAATCTTGTTTCTTTGTTATCTTTATTTCAATGTCTTTTGGATTTTTTGAATATATAGGAGCTAAATATTCGATTAACACTTCAGCAAAATCAATTATTCGAATACTTGGCATTTTGCTAATTAAGATTTCTCCTCCAGTTGCTATTTCACTACTTTTTATTAAAAGGTCAACTGCATCATCAATTGTGCATATAAACCGGGTCATATCTGGATGGGTAACTGTTACGTAGTTTTGTTTTTTTATTTGATTTTTAAATAAATCAAGAACACAGCCTCTAGAACCAAAAACATTTCCGAAACGTACAGTTGTAAAAATTGTTGAATTTCCCATTAAAAAATTTGCATGAGACATAAGCCTTTCACTGTAGAGTTTGCCAACACCCATTACACTAGTAGGATTGGCAGCTTTATCACTGCTGGTAAATATGAGTTTTTTCACATTATTTAAGGTGGCACTCTTGATAATATTTTGAGTACCGATAACATTCGTAATAAAGGCCTCATATGGATTATTTTCGCAAATACCAACTATTTTCATAGCAGCAGTATGAAAAACTATATCTATCCCTCTTAAAGCTGAGTTTATGCTGTCATAATTTCTTATATCACCAATTATAAAACTAACCTTTGGATTTTGTTTAAAATAATAAAGCTCTGCTTCTTGTTTTTGTTCATCTCGGCTAAATATATAAATATGATTTATATCATATTTTAATAGTCTATTTAATAATGTTTTTCCAATGGTACCAGTACCACCAGTAATTAAAATTTTTTTATTACTAAGCCACATTTCACATCCCTCGCTTATCAGTTAGTAATATAGTATATGAAGTTAGAACTATTATTGATAATGTTTTAAATTATTTTATAATTATACACACTATATAGGTGCGTCCATATATTATCAATAGAGAGAGTTGTAGAAGGAGGAAGTTCAGATGACGCAATTGTGCGATAGAAAGCCTGGACTTGTAAGTATTGTAATTGCTACTTATAATTATGGTCATTTTATAATAGATGCACTTAATGGAATTGAAAAACAAACATATCCCGACATAGAGCTTATTGTTATGGATGATGCTTCAGAGGATGATACAGAGGAACTTGTAAATTCATGGTATAAAAAATGTAAATATAAATTTTCAAGTTTTATTTATTTAAAACTTCCAAGAAATATTGGAGCAGGTTGGGCTTACAATATTGGATTTCAGATTTCATCTGGAGAATATATTGTAATACATGATGCAGATGATGTTAGCTATCCAGAAAAAATTAAGAAGCAGGTGAAAGTATTTGAGGAACATCCGGATACTGCTATGGTTGGTACAGGATTTAGAACTTTTAAAAATAATATTTTGGAAAGTAAGGCTGGAAGTGGCTGGCTAAGTTTTAATTCAACTCATATAGAGAAAAATTATAAAAAGTATTTAAGACATTGCGTTGCGTATGGTACATTAATGTTTCGTGCTGCCATGTTGGAAGAGATTATTGGATGCTTTAAAGCTATTCCCGTTGGTAATGATATGTTTTTTGTAAATAATATAGTAAATCATGATTTTGTCATTGAAAATATAAAAGAGGAATTGCATTATGTAAGAAAGCATACAGGATCTATGAGCAGTCAAATACGTCATAAACAAGATATAAACGTGCTGAAGAAGAGAAAAATTGTTGATGGTCTTGTTAGTATAGTACTTCCAGTCAAAAACAGTGAATCAACTATTTACCATGCATTAAAGAGTATAGGTGCACAGACCTACCCAAATATTGAAATTATCATAATAGATGATTGTTCCACTGACAACTCAGAAGAAATAATTAATAATTGGTATAAAAGGTATAGAAATAACTCAAAGAATAACTGTATCCAAGATTTATTATATTTTAAACCGCCTAGAGAAGCCGGCTATCCTTGGATATATAATATTGGAGCGTATCTATCCAGAGGAGAATATATAGCATTTCATCATGATAAAGGTATAAGTCATCCAGAAAGAATACAAAAACAAGTGGATTTTTTAAAGAATAACTTCATGTACAGTGCAGTAGGGACAAATTGTAAACCAGGAGGAACGATAATACGATATGACGATAAGATTGAAGACTCCTACATCACCGAATATTTTAACTGCGTAAATATAAATACTCTAATGGTAAAATATGAACAAATTCATAAAACAGCTGGTTTAAATAACTTAATGCAGGGTGCATGGGATTTTGAATTTATATATAGACTCTTAAATAATGGATATAAGGTACAAAATCTTAGAGATGTTTTGTACTTCCAATAAAGGGGTTGAGTTTATGACACCGTTAATTAGTATAGTAATGCCCGTATATAATTGTGAAGAATTCATGGAAGAAAGTATTAGAAGTATTTGTGAACAGACATATACAAATTGGGAATTAATAATTGTAAATGATGCTTCAGAGGATGGTACAGTAGAAAAAATATCTCAAATACAAGATGAAAGGATTCATGTAATTAACTTAAAAGAGCACCAAGGAATTACGTCAGCCTTTGTAGAAGGCTATAAATTTGCAAAAGGAGATTTCATCATAAGACATGATGGGGATGACATAAGTTTACCTACTCGTCTAGAAATTCAACAGAGTTATTTGAAAGATAATCCAAAGATTGGTATGGTCTCATGTCTTATATCTTGTTTTACCAGAGATCAGTCCTTACGTAAAGATTGTATTTTTGTTGAGAGAATTCAAAACTATTATAAAGGTAATGAAGAAATTCAAAAATCAATTATAGCAGGTTTTTTACCAGTCATATTTCCAACTTTAATGATTCGTAAAGAACTTATGGATAAGGTGATTTATGATAGTAAAACTCCTTTTTTTGATGATCAAACAGAATTATTATTAGAGCTTATAAAATTAAGTCCTGTAGAAAAGGTAAATACTATTCTTTATTCCTATAGAAGGCACAAAGACGCTTATCATGTTGTAAATCAAAAGGAATATAATGAATATACATGTAAACTACTTAAAGATCCTTCTGTTAGGAATTATTTTCAATTTAAGGAGTTTTATAAGGATTTGAATTTTGATGTACAAAAAGAAATTCAACTGAATGAAAACAGTGAAATAAGGGTATTAATGCTTGTAGATGCATTGAATGTTGGAGGAACAGAAACCCATATTCTTAATATTACTAAAAAATTAATGGATATGGGAATTTATGTGGTCATAGCAACTTCTGGTGGTCCTATGGAAGTAATAATGAAGTCCTATGGAATAAAAGTTATTAAAATTCCTATTGATGGTGATTATATACCGAACAAGAAAATATTTGGGATGATAAAAATACTAAAAACTATTATTGATGAGGAAAAAATAAATGTTGTTCACTGCCATTTATTTGCAAGTATGCAGCTTGCCAGCGAACTTTATAGAATGTATAAGATACCATATGTAGTTACTATTCATGGATTATTTTATCCTAATAATATTTTTTATTCTACCTGCATTCAAGCCTCCAAGGTAATTGCAGTAAGTAAGCCTGTTAGAGAAATGCTGTATAATAAACTTGGAGACAAAATTGGAGATAAAATTGTTATAATTCCCAATGGAATTAGTAGGGATTTGGTTAATAATTCTCATATGGATATAGATATACGAGAGGAACTTAATATACCTAAAAGTGCAGATATATTATGCTATTGCAGCAGATTAGATTGGAACAAGACCAATGTAGCCCGTGTATTATTGTTTAGTCTCACACAGCTTTTAGAAGACTATTCTAACCTACACGTTATTATTGTAGGGGACGGCCCTGGAAGAGAAAGCTTAGAAAAAGAAGCACAAGTAATCAATGAAATGGCGCAAAGAGATGTTGTTCATATGACAGGAGCAAAAGTGGATGTAATACCATATTATCTCCAAAGCAGTATTATAATTGGAACAGCTAGAGTTGCATTAGAAGGGATGATGTGTAGAAAACCTATAATTGCTATAGGTAATCAAGGATATACTGGAATTGTAACTGAAAGTAAAGAACACATTCAAAGGGATATGTATTTTGGTGATCATGATGCTCTTGGAAAGCCAAATGTTACAAATTTAGTAAGAGATATCAGGTATCTTTTAAAGAATAAGAAAAAAAGTACAAGAATAGGTAGATGGGGAAGAAGTTGGTGTGAAAAAATGTTTGATATCGATAATTGTGTAAAGGAAATTGTGAAAATTTATATAAATGCTTTAAATAAATTAAGTTAATTACAGAATATATTAAAGCTCGGTTAAGGCCGAGCTTTTGATAGAATCCTTGTTTTGGTATCAGAGGAGTTAGGGGATAGTTGGAAAATAAAATTAGGACTGAGTTATGTTTACAGGAAAGGAAATATTATAGAAGAACTGTGGGTAGATTTTTAATCAATTAAATTTATTGTGTATAATATTGTAGTTTTATGTATAAAATGATATAATAGAATTATTCTATGGAAACGAAATATAAGGTCTATATTTGATTTGATTAATGAACATTTTAAAATAAATTTAAGGTGGTGAAGACTATGTTAACTCATAATGATAAAACTCGTATGTGTAAAGGAAATTTAAAGATATCTAAATGCACTAGAGGTGAGCATAGCAGCACCGTTATGAAGTGTGAAGTTTTTCAAAAAATGAATATGAATTTAAAGCATAACTTTAGTTAATAACGCCTAGAAAGTTGGATACATACTTTCTAGGTGTTTTGTTTTTTTAGAAGTTCAGAGTAAAGTTAAAAAAATATATAAAATTAATAAGGGGGATTTAACTTATGAATCAAGGAGAAATTATTATTAAAGGGGTACCTATGAAGTCAAATAAGTCAGATAATGGAGATGTTAATTTAGTATTTAAAATAGGCACTTATGATGAGAAGGAATCAATTTATAGAGTAATTGTAAAAAAGGAATATTGGAAAAATGCATTAACAGGTATGAAAAATGCAAATTATTTTGTAATTAAAGGTAAATTGAAGGCCTGTGTAAATAGTAAAAGTATTCCTTTTATTTCAGTAGAAGCAACCTCAGTAAAGATATTTAATTTATATAAAAATGAGAATGGAGAAATAGATTTAAATTACGAAATACCAACTGGAACTGATGAAATAATAGAAATTTCAAACATAATAAATGAAAATGAAGATATATCTATAAAACGTGCAAAGAACAAAGCGATAAATTATATGAAAAATAATAATAAATTTAACAAACCAATTGTTGTGAAAAAGGAGAGCATGGTAATAGTGTCAGGCCATGATCAATATGCAGCAGCACAAGAACTTGGAATAAGCAATGTGCCAGTTACATATGTGGATTAAAGTAAATTGATAGATATTAATTGGAAGCCTGATAAAAACTCTTTTATTAATTTATATAAGCAAATTGTAAATTATATAATAAGCCAAATATCAACTGGTAACTTTGCCATAGGCACTAAACTTCCTTCACAAAGGAAACTTTCAGAGATTTTTGAAGTAAATAGAAGCACTATAGTGGAAGCTCTTGATGAATTGAAAAGCAGAGGCTTTATTGAAGGGAAGAGTGGTGGAGGTACTAGAATAGTAAATAATACATGGTCTTTACTTTCTTCAACTTCAGAATTAAATTGGGAAAACTATATTGATGGAAGTATACATAAACCTAATTTGCGTACGATACAGATGGTTAACAAATTAGAATATGAAAAAGATATAATCAGATTAGGAACTGGAGAACCGGGGCCAGAACTATTTCCTCAGGATATGATGAACAGAGTTTTGAATAAATGTTCAAATAAAATCAAGTCGTTAGGATATCTTGAAGCAAAAGGATTATTAGAGTTAAGAGAGATTCTTAGTCAATATCTTAAGACTTATGGTATAGACGTGTCTCCCTCTTCTATACTTATTGTTTCTGGAGCACTTCAAGCACTACAGTTAATTTCCATGTCTCTTTTACCTCCAGGATCTAAAATACTTATGGAAAATCCATCTTATTTAAAATCCATACATATATTTCAATCATTAGGAATGAACTTAGTAGGATTAAAAATGGATAATGAAGGTATTATGTCTAATGAAATATTAAAAAATGTTGGTAAAAAGGTTAATACACTACTATACACAATTCCTACTTTTCATAATCCTACAGGAATTGTGATGACTGAAGATAGACGTATGAAAATTTTAGATATCTGTCAAAGCTGTAGAATTCCTATTATTGAGGATGATGTTTACAGGGAATTATGGATAGATGAGGTTCCGCCTATGCCTTTAAAGACTAAAGACAAAAATGGAAATGTATTGTACCTTGGAAGTATTTCAAAATCTCTGGCTCCAGGTTTTAGAATTGGATGGGTTGCAGGACCTGAATATGTAATAGAAAGATTATCTGATATAAAAATGCAAACAGACTATGGTTCAAGTTCCATATCTCAGTTGATACTGACAGAGTGGATTAGTAGTGGTTTTTATACTGAGCATCTTGAAAAGTTAAGAATACAACTAAAGTATCGCCGAGATACAGCTATAGAAATTTTAAATAAAAATTTTAAAGACATAGCTGTATGGGATGTTCCTAAAGGAGGATTTTACATATGGCTAAAACTAAAATGTAATATATCAATGAATAAATTATTTTTAGAAGCAATAAAAGAAAAAATTCTTATTAACCTTGGCAATATATATGATTTTTCCAATAATCAAAATATAAGAATATCTTATTCATATGTCGCACTTAATGAAATGGAAGCTGGACTGAAAAAGTTATCTTATATAATCAGAAAATTAATAAAACAGGAAAACAGCTGTTAAACGAAATTTAAGTTTTAACAGCTGTTTTTTGGTTAACTTGGTTGGTAAAATTTTTAGTGTTTTGGTTGGAGATATTGTTCTTATTTAATAATATAATTTTATTACAGATTATGAAAGATTAATGAAAAGGAGCGAAATGTATTATGTTAAAATATTTAGTTCAAGGATTTATATTAGGTCTTAGTTACGTTGCACCTATAGGTATGCAAAATTTATATGTGATAAATACAGCCATAGCTATGAATAAAAGAAGAGCTTATGAAGTAGCATTTATTACTATATTTTTTGATATAACTTTGTCCATTGCAAGCTTTTTTGGTATAGGTGTGCTTATGGACAAGGTTTATCTTGTTAAGTTATCAGTTCTTCTTTTAGGGTCAATTATTGTTATGTATATAGGAATAGGGCTTGTAAAATCTAAACCACAATTATCAAATAAAGTAGATGTAAATATATCACTACATAAAGTAGTAATAGCATGTTTTACAGTAACTTGGTTTAATCCTCAAGCAATAATAGATGGTTCTTTACTACTAGGAAGCTTTAGAGCATCCTTGCCTTTTTATGCTTTTAAATTTTTTATTGCTGGAGTGTGTGCAGCTTCATTTATATGGTTTACTTTATTAGCTACAATTTTTTCTGTGTTCAAAAATAGTTTTAATGAAAAGATCCTAAGAAAAATAAATGTAATTTGTGGATGTATAATTATTTATTATGGAATAAAATTAGCATATAGTTTTCTTATTCTAATCTTTCATTAATTTACTTAGAAATAGAAGAAGTTTGATTCATAATTTCTTCTGCTTTATTTTATAAAAATAAAAAATATAATTACTTGTTGGTATTTATTTTAATAGAAAAATGTTAA
>Ga0183101_1000251_pt1 | contig 73372 bp, 73 predicted proteins | sample Biomet3_FD_127790 | JGI IMG/M metagenome (GOLD analysis project Ga0183101, IMG submission 127790) | Microbial communities from bioreactor (seeded with sewage sludge) at LBNL, California, USA - Biofuel metagenome 3 | ecosystem: Engineered > Bioreactor > Anaerobic > Unclassified ... | reverse complement strand
ATCTTTCATCAGAAACGAATAGACTTGTGGCATCTCATGGCAATAGGCACAGGATTCCAAATCGACCTCGTTGTCATAAATGTATTCGTTGAAAGCTTTAAGAATGCTTTTGTAATTATAGGCTTGGACAGAAGGATGCCAGTGATCCTCGACGACCGTCCCATGGGTATTTGCAAGAACATAGTTATGAAGATTGGAACGCTTGGCTTCGCCCCATTGTTTGAGCTCAATGCTGATAAGCGTATCCTTGCCATCCGGATCACGACCGTAGACGATAAAATCGACCCGCTCCCCAGATGTCGCCAATTTATATTCAATCGCAACATCGATATCCCGGTCGATCTCCTTATCGGAAAAAACGTTCTTGGCCAAAACGGGCAAGGAATTTTTCCAGGCATTAAATTCGTGCGGTGCTCCAGCCCCGATATGGTGTCTCTTAACAGCATCCAAAACAATCCCAGCGATAATTCCACGATCGCATTGGTCAACAAAGGTCCCGACAGTTTCTCGATAAATGATCATTGATCCCCTTATCCTCGCGATTGATGAGCAAATACCAAATCGACTCTTTCTTTAAAAGAGTATAAACGGTCTAGCCTTTTAAGGGGACAAATTTCAACCGTAACATACCCAAAATCGGTATGTCGAATCCCATTAGAAAACGTTAATCGATAATCGCAACGAAGAAACAAACTACATCCGTTCTTTTTGAAAATCTGAAACGATTCCATAATAAAAAGCCGAAAAGGTACGGATGATCTCCTCGAGTTCTTTTTCTGAGAGGTGTTCACCGGGACAAACGTATTCGAATTTCCAGACAAGATTGTAGATTTTTTTATGCCTTTTTGGTGTAGACAATTTACCCTTAAGAAAAAGAATATCGCTAGCAGCCACCTGAGCAATCTTCTCTTGCAAGGCATAAACCAACTTCGGATTAATCAACCGTTTTTTGCAGCGTTTTTTCTCAGCCTTTTCCGGATCGATTTCATTGCAGTTCCAAGCTTGGATAAGCAACAGAACATGAATTTGGCCTTGATAAGTCTTGCAATCACAATCCTTGAATTCGATGGTTGGAATAACCCCTTGGGCGGAAGCCACTTCCAAGCCCAAAGAATAATACTTGCCACCCCAAGCATGTGTCGTGGCTATGAAATTGGGGTATTCTTTTTGCCCAAGCCGAGCAATCATCGCTTTTCCAACGCGATGCTTGTCGTCATGGGGGATCGCAAAAATATCTGTCAAAGAACTCTGTGGCGACATATAAGACTGTAAAATGGCCAAATGCTGTAGATAGCCAGCCAATATTTCATCTTTTGGCGGGACTTTTTCTCCTAAAATACCAAATCTTGCCATCAGATCATCAAGATCATAAAAAGGCCAATGGCAAGCCTCAGCTTTGGAATGCTCTTCTTCACTGGCATAACCGGTCTTATAAATTACCGCGCGACGAATGCCGTTTGGCCTCGCGTTCTGAAATTCGACATCATATTTATTGAGATCGTTATATAAACGGGCATCGTTCTTATCTTCAATCGCGAGATGGTAATCTTGCGACTCGTAGGTAAAATCCACCACAACATCCAAATGTTTTAATTGTGCCCGAGCGGATTGAACCTGAATCTTGCCTTGAAGGGGCAAGTCACATAAATAGCGAAGCAAACCATCAGAAAAATAGCGAACATCTTCTCCGGCATCGGCCTCATCGTGATTTTCAAAAAGCCAGCGAAGAAAAGCATCCTGCGAAAGTTCGTGGTTAGCATAAGCAAACAAATTTTTCATGAACCAATTTTACCACACGCATGAATGTCTTTTCTCCTCTTTTTAGGTCCACGAAAAATCTTCTTATTTTAGGCGAAAGAAGAGCTTAGAATATAGCCTAAGCCAAAGCAAGATACCGAATCAATTTCTCAATATTGTCGCAGTCCCAAAAGACAACGCCGAAAAGGACTGAAAGAATACAGAAAGAACAACACCAAGAAAGGAAAATTTCCCTTGTGCTTCGTTACAGCCTTTTATTAAAAACAGGCTTTACGCATTCTCTTCATCTTTGAAGAGTCCAGCCTTGGTCTTCGTTTGAATCTTGCCCTCTGCTTTCATTGTGATGCCGCCAATGGTTTCGGCGATCGCGGAAAGGCGGTTTTCATCTTCGGCGACCAGCAATCGCAAACAATGCGTTGCTCTGGAACAGGCAACATAGAAAACGTTATTGATTTCGCCATCTTTAAAAGCTGATTCGTCAATATCGATAACAATAATCCCTTTTCGCTCCAACCCTTTGAATTTGCGGGCGGTCGTAAACCATATTTTCCCTGCTTGTTTAGTCGAAGAAATCGGAAGGCCAAAAAGGTTGGAAACTCCCGCAAGTTTTGAAGTTGCTTCGGTCTTCAGGGTTAAAATGGCGATATCGTCATTGCCCAAACGATGGGCATCGCTCTTCAACTCCTTGATAAGATGGTATAAAGCTAACGTAAAATTCTTAGGGTCCTTCTCGAAACGGATCAAAGGCTTGTCACCGGGAAGATCCATCAAGATGACTTTCACCTCTTGATTCAAAACACTTTTTGAACTTTGCCCAATCAGTTGCGGATTACGGCAGTTTCTTGACAAGACCAAGCGACATTCAGAAGACGCAATCCATTTGATGCTATCGATCGGATAAAGAATTTGGTTCCGATCGAAAAAGATATAACAAACGCCCCGATGTTTCGCCACGACTTCTTTTAAGAATTCAACCTCGCCATCGCTGAGGTCTTGGGCCTCATCGATGATGACGTCTTGATAGGGATAATCTTCAGGGTTTTTATTGTACAAAGCACTCATTCGACCTTCTGGAGTCGTTATGTCATCGATCGCAGTTTTAACTTCGCTGGCGAGAGTGGTGATGTCTTTGTAATCGACAGAACTATCGGGATGGCGTTCAATAAGATCCTCTTTCAGGAACCGGTTAAAACAGACATACAAGACCTTGTGTCCCGAATCGGCCAACCGTTCCGCAGCCAAATTCGCCAAAATCGTCTTGCCCGTTCCTGCCGCTCCTTGGATCGTCGCGGTTTTTTGCTCTTGAATGTAGTCGATCAGAAATTCCTGCTCTCGGGTCAGCCGTTCGAAATGACGATCGATCTCGCCCGTTATTTCAGGAGACAAACCAATAAAATCCATCGCCCCAGCCAGCACGTCGAGGACTTTTCTAAAATCATCCGGCGCCACGGGAGTCGTATTGGGAGATCCGGCAAAGTGATAGATCGACTTAATCCGCTCCGTGGGATCTTTTTTTATATCGTCGTCGAAAAGGAGGGCGTTGAACTTTTCCAATGTCGTGTAATTAAGAGAAAATGAAGAAGATGCAATCGCGTTGCGGCTTAAACCTGGAAAGCAAACTGCCACGCATAAAAATGGTTTCTTCGACCCCAAACGTTCCTGGAAAATGGGCAAATAGACATCGTTGATCGCATTGGTTGCTTGTTTATAAGGATCTTTGTTTCCGTAGAGGATGTTCACTTCACCTGTTTTTGAGTTCTTCTGCCTGATGACACCATCGACGAAAGAAATCCAGCCGCCCTTTACTTCTAAAACCAAGATACCGTATTGGGGGTGAACGATCACGAAATCATTTTCATAATTTGTGACAAAGTTATTCGGCGTCATCTTCGAAAAAGACACACTATGAAAAATATGATAATCTTCTGGTAATTTTTCCAGCCATTCATAGACTTCAACTTCAGATTCAGGAATCTTCTTTTCATCCCCTTCAAAACTTAAGTCACTCGGATACATATGTGCGGTATTCATACTACTTTAATTTCTCCTTGATCGTTTGAAGATCCATGGTGTTAATTCGATAAACGTTCCAGCCTAAACTCTGCATAAAGATTAAAGCATCTTCGCTTAAAGAATTTTCAAAGATGGCGAGATTATGCTTAGCCCAACAGAAAACAGCATTAGGAATCGTTAAACCCGTTTTTTTCAGTGGTTCTGTCAACACCCCGCTCAGATCGGCATTAAAATATTCCGGAAGCGGAATCCCCGCTTGAACAAACGGGTCGATAAAATCGGCATCAAAATAAGTCTCGGCCAAATCGTCATAACTCGCCGGCACTCCTGCGGAGGCTGTATCAACGACATCAGCCATTGCCTTGCCTACTATTTGAGGCATCGGAGCGTCCGAAACAGCCGCCTCGCTTCGACTCGGCTGATCAGCCAATGCCAATAAAGTAATCAATAAATCTCGGGCTTTTCCGCGAACCAACTTATCATGGACTTTTCGGTTATCGTAATTACGGAGGCACTTATAACATGAGGTATCTTCTCCGCAACAATTTTGGCTAACTTTCTCCCGAGCTTTTTCAAGAACCTCGCGCATTTTGCCTGGGTAGGCAAAAAGTTTGACGAACCCCGCTCCGCCAGCCACCGTATCATAAAGAACGATTTGATACTGGCCCGTGGCGCCAAAATGCTCAATCATTCCGCCAATATCGCGCCGCTCGATACTGAAGGCTAAACACGCTCCTTCCAGCAAGGCATAAAGCAAAGAAAGCGCGCCACTTTCATCCATCGAAACATTCGGTTTGATCGTTATGACGTCGGTTCGATAATAGTAGCCCAGATCAATCCGTTTCAAAGCGTGGTGACATTCTCCGCCTTTGGGACGATGGTGTTTTTTATCACCGGTTATATCGGCAGCAGCATGATTGTCGATATGGGCATAGCCACATTCTTCGCAATAATAGAAATTATTGCTATTGACCAACATTAGCTCATCATTTTCGTTCGTTTCCGCTGTTAGAGCTTGACCCAATACAACTTTCGCGCCAAAGGGTTTGCCGCCACCAATATGGAAAACATCGCTCGCGTAGGTCTTTTTCGGAGCAAGAGTGCTTGAGCGAGGGCTGTGAACATCAGCGATGAAACCGAGCGATGGAATAAGAAAAGAATGAACCTTCGCCGAAGAGATTACCTGCCCGCAGGAAGGGCAAACCTGAGGGAAGGAAGGACAAGTAGAACGCAGGAACATCTTCCCGCAATTGTCATTCGGACAAGCGTAATAGAACATGACTTTTAGAGCGAGGGGTGAATTCTCACCCCAAGGAAGGCGAATGTATCGCGAAGTGTATTTATGTTGGTTCGCGATGACTTCGGAGTCCGGAGCAAATTCCGAAATAGCCACGGACAAGGGGCGAGTAAGATCAAGATCTTTTTGCTCATGGCCAGTTTTTTCGTCATAAACCGTTAATTTGACGGTGTCATAAGGAAAACCGTAGTTTGGAATCACGTTATATTCCGACAAAGCGTTGACGACAAATTTCTCATTGATTTGACGGATTTGCTGGTTGTAATAATCGCGCTGGCCATTGCCGAGAGGGAGTTTTTTCATCTCATCGGAATAAACTTTGATATCCTGCGCGATGCTTTCGATTGCCTCCAACAACCCTGTTCCCGGACCACCACTTTCTTTATTCATGAGTAAAGTCGCCCATTGGCACTGGCCATACTGAGCCTTAAGCTCTGGTTCCAACAGCAAATTGTTCTCAATGAAGGCATTCAAGGCAGATCGTTCAGGACTGTCCTTTTCGATAAGCGAGCACAACTGATCCCCCGCCTTGTCCTTCATAAAGTTTTCGACCCGAAGGATGTCATCGGGATGACTCTGGAAAAAAGAGCCTAATACCATCGCCATGACATGGCGAAGAAGAATCTTTTCGTTATTGATTTTAAAACTAGGCGCATTAATGACTCCGCGAATCATTTCCGGGGGATTTTCAAAGAAGGTCGCATCATGAGAATTGGCGTTGCAAAAAGTAAAAACATAAGCAGCTTTGCCGCTTTTACGGCCAGCACGACCAGCCCGCTGGGCATAATTCGCCGGCGAAGGCGGCACATTCTTCATCAAAACCATATTCAAGGAGCCAATATCCACACCCATTTCGAAAGTCGTGGAACACGATAGAATATTGAACTTTTTATCCTTGAAATCCTCTTGAATCTCATGCGCGGTTTTCTTGTTTAATTGAGCCGTGTGTTCCTCGGCTACAAGTTCCTCAATGGGTTTCGTCAAATACACGTGACGGTAGAAATTTTTGCTAAAGAGGGCATCAACATCGCCAACGGGTTCCAAACGACCATCGCAATCTTGGGTTGGGCAAGCTCCATTAATCGAACGAATAGCGAGACGATGGCATTTATTGCAACGATAAAAATGAAGTTTTTCTTTTGGCACAAGCGTGAAACTGTCTGCTTCGATCGCGTAAGAATCCTGAAAATCGCCTCCTTGTTCGCCCGAGGCAACTTTTGGCACGATGATCCTCGCTCTTTTGGCAAATTCAAAAGCGGCTTTTATCAGCTCTTCCGCCTTTGAACGCTCAGCAATTCCGAAAGCTTTGCGGACATAAAGGAGCAGTTTATTTTCTTTGGGCTCTTTGCCCGATTTCACCGACTTTTTCGGAAGCAAAGAATGAACATAAGGGCTATCGTTGCTATCGCCCTGAAGTTTGATTCCACAATCGATGCTTCGGTAACTGATGTAGTTTCTAAGGACCACTTTATCCGAGAAGAGCGGATAGTTTATCGCCGGCGCCACTCGGAAAACATCGACGATTTCATTTGTCAAATCTTGAAACTGCTGATTGGTGATATTCGGAAAGCCGTGCTTAGCGAGCAAAAGAGGAAGATGAGGATCGTCATAACGAGCCGGGGTCCCACTCCGATTAATTTTGTCATAATCAATTTGGAAGGCATACATACCAAGATTTTCAGCGGAATAGTTGCCTTCAGTATGCAATAACTCATAGAGAATGGCAATCCAAGCCTCATCTTTGGGCGTAATCAGACTCATTTTGAAATGATTTTGATACTCCAAAGTAAGCTTATTTTGCAGCTCGGCAACGCTGATGCTCTGCGGGGTGCCTGCTTGATCCTTGTTTTCTTGCAGAAGGCGATAGAGCATGGCCTTTTTCTCAAAATGTCCCTCAATGTTATTGAAAAGCAACGTGAAATAAGCGGCGTTCTGCCGCGAGTCGGAAAAGACGATAATCTGTCGGGCTTCTGTTTCAACAGGTTTCTTTTCCTCCGGTGCAAAAAGATCAAACGAATCGTCAGAAGAGGTTTTCTTCGTTTCGTCTTCCGCCATCGATCGCATAATGATCTGTGAAAGAATGGAAGAAGCACGATCTTTTCCGATGTGGAGATCAACAATTTGCTCGCCAGAACGGTTGCAAACTGCGCAAAATTCTGGTTTGGTCTTCGAAGGGACTTTGATCACCCGATTTTGATATTGGGCTCCGCAGCCGCAGGGATGACTGCTGAGATTAGCAGGGTCATGAACGTGACCACATTTCGCACAAATAAAACATTCATGGGGATAATCTTCAAGCGTCGTGCCTGGATTTTTTGCTTTTTCTGCTTCGGAATCACTGATGATCTGGTTGAGATCACCCGGATCAAGGTAATCAGCTAGGGCATAGTATTCGAAATAGTCCTGCTGATCCCCCGTCTCTTCGGTTTCCTCAATATCCCCGCCGATTTCCAATATTTCGTTCTTGACCCGGCCAAAAACATAAGGAGTCCCGCAATTGGCGCACACCGCCATCGCAAAAACATGAAGACCGTCAATTTCCTTGTCTTTGGTCAATTGCAGTTCGGGTTTGGGCTTCAGAGTGATATACGCCCCTTCGGGAGCCCGCAAAAAGGTATGATATTTCACGCTAAAAACCGGATGGTTGAATTCATCCGCAGCTTTCGCAATCAATTCGACAAGATCAATAAGCGTTTGTTCGTCGATCCCATAATGAAGGGCGAGTTCCTCCCGAATTTCATAAAAAGGACGCTGGTTCCCTTGGGTTAAAGAAAACAGATGATAAGCGTTGGAATCTTGCCGAAGTAATTTGGCTAAGAGAACTTCGTTTGCCGTTGAGGGAACCGCATCAGGTAGGTAAGGTTTAACAAAGGGATAAACCGACTGCTTTGCTTCGATGGCCTCCACCATTTTCCGATAGTCTTCCCCCGCTACAGTCTTGGTGAAATTTGATTCGATGATAGGCTCTCTTTCGGAAAAAATCACATCGTCTTTGTCGTAATGGCTCGAAGTCAATTGCTCCGCAAAGTTAACGATCGCATCAACATCTTCCGGTCCTTTTCCCAAAGTGGCACTCGTAAGGATGAACTGAGGGTGGCGAGAAGCCCAACCGCAAAGTCGGCGAATCAGCATCGCGATTTCAATGCCCAAAGCCCCGCGATAGGTGTGAGCTTCATCGAGAACCATAAAACGCCAGTGGCTCATTCCTTCTGAGCTCAGGAAAGCTGAATCGTCAGGCCGGAGCAGCAAATATTCCAGCATTGAATAGTTGGTAAAGAGGATGTGAGGCGAATTATTCCGAATGTCGCGGCGGTAAAGAACTTCGTTTGCGGGGAAGTCGATTTCATTCCCCTGCTCGTCTTTATCTTTGATAAGCCTCCGCTCAGGGCGATTGTCCTTCTCGTCCTCGGGAGTACTGCCCGTATAAAAGCCAAAGCGAATTTTTGGATAACATGCCAAAGTTTCACGAATTCGGCTAGCTTGGTCGTTGATTAAAGCATTCATCGGATAAAGCAAAATAGCACGTACGCCGCCCTCATCACCATTGGCCTCGATATCTTTGATGATCGTGTCAAGGATCGGGTAAAAGAAACATTCGGTTTTGCCAGAACCCGTACCAGTTGTGACGACGACGCTATGACCGGCTTCCACTTTCTCCAGGGCTTTGATCTGATGAACATAAAGCGGCTGATCAAGAGAGTTTTTGATTTTGCCTAAACCGCCAAAATCAGGATGCAACTTCCCAGCGTCGATGAGGCTCCGAACGCTCGGCCCGCACTTGAACGGAGCTTCAACGGTGAGATAAGGGCCTTTGATAATACTAAAAGCCTGAATCTGCTGCTCGAATTGTTGCGAATAAGGACCATTTTGGTCGTGAATGTCAAACAAAGAACGCAAATAATCCAGAAATTCTTTTTTAATGTAATTCGATTTCTCGATCGGGTTTTTATTCGACATCGTTTTTCCTCCATTTTTCCCAATTTTCTAACGTATCACCGCGCATTCTTAACAGCAAACTCGTCACCCGTTTGTTGTAAAAGGATTTCTGCGCATCCAGCAAACCATAGGCAAAAGCAAATACTGGTCCCCCATCTTGCGTTTCAATCTGAAGCAGACAAGTGCCATCCTGATCATCTTTGATTAATTTCAAAACCACCGGACCTAATTTAGTCTCTGGGGAGAAAACTGTGTTATGGACCATCGCCAGATAAGCTCCGTCTTCATTTCGCCCTCTCAAGATCTCGAGCGTGGCATGAACCCGCTGCTTTTGGTCGACGGCCAGAAAAATGTAAGTCCCGGTACCGCCTTTATCATCTTGCCATTCCGCTTCAGCAATGGGGTAGAGAAAGCCGACTCTCAAGCAAGCGAATGAAGTCCATGAAATCCGGCGTTCTTCCACCACCGCGGTCAAAGCTTTTCGCTCGGAGAACAAATCCTCTTCGACTGCGCCGATAAAGCGAATGCGCCAAGAGATATTGGCATTAATAGAATTGATCGTCAGATCGAATTGATGCTGATCAGAGGTGAGAGGAACCGTTAGACATGGCGCATTTTCCTCATCCCGATAAATCGCCATCTGAAAAGTGCCCTCTCCTTGATAGGATCCTTGCACGCGCAAAGCGGCTCTCTCTGGAATAGCCAAATCCTTGTTTAACGTAAGGATGAGACCATTTTCAAAGCAGAACGGGATGGAATAGAAACGGATGACTTGGTCAGTCTGACCTGCAACGTGGACAATCAGTTCAACGATGGGGTGGGCTTGGATAAAGCTTCGGCACTCCGGCAAATAAAGCTTATAGCCCCCAGCCGTGCTGAGATTCAGAGTTTTAACCTCTTGGCTGTCAAGAGCGAAAAGTGACAAAGTTGGCATGCCAAAAACTGAGAAAACTTCGAGAAAAACACGATTGTCTAAGGATGAAGAAGACAATTGGCTACCTTGAATCACAGCTGGCGTTTCTCCGTCCAGGCGGTAGCGAAGAAGAGGATTGAGAAGGATCAAAGATGATTCTTGATCAAATCCCGGAATGACGAGTTCCGTTTGAGCGGGGTCGAAGCATAGCGTTCTTTCGCCAAGAAACGTGCTTCGAAGAACGACAACAGGGCTTTGTGGATTCTCCTGCAGAGAAAGATCGGGGTCAATGGCAAAAATCCGATCTTCAAGAAGGTAAGAATCCAAGACCAAACCCTGAGGATTAGATAGCCACATTTTATGCAAGCCAGGCGCAAGCGGACTAGGCAAGGCAACATAGTAGCGATTCACGCCGGATTTTCCAGTAATGATTGTCGTGAATTTCATCGCGGACAGCGGGGTAACCGTATCATCAAGGTGCCATTCAATCTGCTCTGGGCTTTCGCCAGCTTCAAAAGTGAAAGAAGACACCGAGGAATACAGATTGAAGTCCTTGCCGTTCTGAGTTCGACCTTTGATATTACCAACGGGATTGTCGCCGATCCCCAATTTGACCGCCGCGTTGAAATAAAGCCAATCCGTCCCGATCCGAAAAGAGGTATTTCGATCAATGGAAAACGTCGTATGAAAATAGCCCGTCTTCTCGTCTTTGGTCTCGGCAATTTTGTCGATTCCGATAAGCGGGCTTCGGGAAATGGCGAAGCAAAGACCCTCGAAATCGTGATAGGGCAGAATTTCCCTGCCAGCGTCATCAAAAAATAAATACTGACGATCGACATGTTGCAAAGAATCCGTCCCATAATAACGATAGCTGAAGCCAGACAGGCAATTTTCAAACAGGACTTTCTTTCCACAGTTTACGCGATACTGACGGGCGCCGTTTTTTCCACTGATCAAGTCGTAGATTTCCAGATCTTCCGCTCCCAAACTACCGAGGCACTGCCCTCGACCATCAAATACTTCAATTCGAAGAAGCGTTCGATCGAAATCGGCAGAAAAATCATTTGAAGGCAGTCGAATAAAGACCTGATCGTCTCGGAGAAGAAGACGCGGTTGCTGGAGGTAAGTGGCCCGTTCAGCCTTTTCGAAATGAGAAGAACGATCGGGGTCGTATTCGCGATATTTCTTGTGAGAATCAGACCAGTCCGCAAAACTGTTTTCCAATAGCGGGCAAAGCGGGGCCGTCCGAGCATCGCCATAATAGCGGTGATCGATCATTTTATTCAACACAAGAAGAATCAGTTCTTTGACATCGGCTCGGTAAAGGCCTCGTTCCAAAACATGAATCGTGTATTTGCTGACTTTGAAACGGGCTTGCTGGCTCCCGTTGTAAAGCAAAAGACTATTCTCCGCCACTTCTTCTTGGTCCGTTTCACCCAATAAAGAATCCAAAAAGGAATCAACCGCCCCGCCAAGCATTTCTTGATTGTCTATCTCATCCGTAAAACTTAAGCGATTCTTGTAGACCGCCGTCCAAACTAGGTCATAGAACTCCGAAACAAAGTATCGTTGAATAATCGCCATCAAAATTGGTACGGAAACATAATCTGCCCCAGCCTGGTAAGCCACGTCTTTCCCAAGCATTTCTCGGATGGTTCCTTCCCAATTTGCCTGAGGACGAATCCGATCGCCTACCGCTTCATAAGTTTGAATAAGATTAAAATAGCGACGTTTAACCTCTTCCCAAAAGGCCCCTTTATAAAAATTGACCGCGATCATTGCTAAAGAGGCTTTCACCAGCAAGGCATCATCTTTGGAAAAAGATTGGGCGGAGGCATTCCGAGATAAAGCCATGAGCGAGCCAAGATGAAGCGCATTGCAAAATTGAGAATCATCGCAATGACTAATCAAGTAAAGACCGACTGAACCACGCTGAGAATAAAGAGCGCTTATTTCGGAAAAACGATCCTCGTAGCCCGTCAAGCCCACCGAAAGATAATCCGAAAGACCCAGTCCGGATTGTTCAGGATGGAAAAGCGAAGCCAAGGATTCGCCACTTTGGCGGGCGATCAAAAATTTGGAGTCCGAAGTAAGCAAAGGAACCGAAAGTTTAACGTGGGCAAGTCCGATGGTCTTTTTCCGTTTTTCTTTATCAATGAAAAACGTCTCGTAGGCATTATTCCGTTCCAAATGGGCAAAGGCACCTGCTTCGAAAAAACCAACGACTTCGCTTTTAAAAGCAAACCGCTGGTTTTTATCGGGGGAATAAATGTAGACAGTATCGCCAAGGGCATAAGGCTGTTCCACGGGGAGGCAAATGAACCGAAAACGTAGAATAAATCCTACGAAATCAATCTCATGGTTGTCTTGGACGAATCGCTCGGTCATTTGCCCTCCCGAGACCAGATAGTAGACGAATGGGGCCCCAACGATCAAATCCAAGGCTTTCCCAAAAACGTCACGATTTCTTTTGTTTAACAATTATAGGCAAACACTATCTAATAATAAATAAGTAGTTACGAATTGTTGAGTACAAGAATGATCAGATTTTCTTTGGGTGCCATCCTGCTTCGACGCCGTTCATCTTCGCTATCGAAACTAGCCCCTCGATATCCGGGGTATCAAGACCTAATTCAGCATTCCGTTTAACTAATTTATCGAGATAGGCTTGATCCGGAATCCGATTATTCTTTGAAGAATTGCAGGATGGACAGGCGAAGACTAAATTCCAAAGTTGATCTTGTTTAATGAAATCCCAAGGGATGACATGATCAAGAGGAGCACCGCTGCTTAAATGTTTGCCACAATAGAAACAGGTCTCTGTTTTTCCTAAAGCATTTAGTTTGTCCTTAAAATAGGTTAGATCTGCCCTCTTGGTGACATTTTCAAGAAGATTGGAGAGATTATCTTTTCTTAGACCCGCCCTCGCTAAAATCCCTTCGCACATCTTCAGCCATTCATAGTAATTCACCTGTTCGATAAAAGTTTTATTCTCCGAGAGAAAGCGGAAGGACTTCTCATTGAACCAAAGAGTATCCTCGGACTTTGAGAAACCATATAAATACCCTTCGGTATCGCCCCAGAAGGCGCCGAAGACATATTTCTTTAGGCAAAGTTTTGTTTTCTTTTCGAACTGATTTTGATAAGCCTCATTTAATGAATCAAATTGGACGCCATCAAAACCATAACGATCCGAGAACTCCTTAACCAACCGCTCCATCTCCGAGGCAGGAGCATCCGGAGTAACCGGGCTCTGTGGAATATGATGAACATTAACCAAGTTCCAGTAGATCTTGGCGAAAGTCAGATTGATTGCGTCGATTCCGATTTTGTAATCGTCATCAACCAAGAAAATGTTATCAAGCAATGCTTCGAGGAACCCATATTTATAGGTTGTCGTATGCTTGCCTCGAAACAAGGACTGGGAAATACAAGAAAAGAGATTCGCATTCGCGTTGTCTTTAAGCTCCGCTTCTTTTAAAACGTTGCCGTTCATTTATGGTCATCCACGCTTTCGAGGAAGATTCGCTTCTCAAAGCCGCCATTGGTCTTTCGCTTTTCTTCCCGCATCGCATCAAATTGCTCTAAGGTCAAACCGTTAGCCACCACAATCGCATTGATGATCTCCTGGACGTCCGCCAGCTCATGAAGATCGTGGTCTTCCTGGTACTCTTTTAATTCTTCATTTAGCTTGGAATTGAGGGCCGATTTGTAGGCGGTTTCTGAAAGGACACGGGTTTTGCAGGCTTTTCCATCCGCGGCGATGATATCGGGGATATTGTCCCGAACCAACTTGTTATAGGTCTTGACCATATAAGATAAGCCTCCAAAATCGATTTATCTTATTTTAGCCCATCAGCCTCTAAAGGATAGGAGAAACATTAAAGAGTCCAAAGGGCGATAACCAATCTTAAAATTATTTTTTGATTCCTCTTCCTCGTGTTATCCTTTCTTTAAGCCATGATTAATTACGTTCGCCTTAAATCCGGAGCAATCCTTGATTTACTCCACCATCCCTTTCCTGAAGCCTTCTTTAGCGAAGACGGCAAAACTTTTGTTTGGTTCGATTACGAAAAAGATAAAATTCATGCCAAACAGCATCAAGAACTCTTTCAAGAAGCGTCCTCTTCGATTTGGAGCCTTATCCATCAAGGTGATTTCGTCGGGGTTTACGAAGACGACCATTTTGTCATCAAACCAGTCAAGGCCCTCGTCCTCGAAGGGCAACCTCCTTCGACCTTAGATCTCATCAAAGCAGTCTACATCAAAAAGGAAGACCATCTTGATCTCATCGCCCGGAGGAACGAGAAAGGCGAAATGGAGGGATTGGGCCACATTTATCGGATCAATTAGACCTTAATCTCTTTTCTCATTATCCCCCACAAACCCTTCTCGATTACTTTTTATCGCCATTCAAAATCTTGGACTTAATCTGGGCAAACTCCTCATCGGAAATCGCGCCGGCATCGTGAAGCTCTTGGGCTTTCTTAATTGCATCGAGGAACGACGTTGAATCGCTCGCCTTCGCTTCGGGGACTTCTTTGCTTTGCATCGCTTTAGCGGTTTCCGCTAAAGATTGGTTCTTCGCTGCATAGGAAAGGAGTTCATCGAGTGCCTTCTGATATTGGGGATTCTCTTTCCGAAACCGCTCAAGGTTCGGATGGCGAACCCAGGCAATCCCTTGAACCAGGAATAAGGCAATAAACGCCGCCATGAGCAAAGCGACGAAAATGCAGGTATAAAGAATAATGAGATTGCCGCTGCTTTGAAGGGCCTGCCACACACAGAAAATGAAGACCACTAAGGCTAAAGGCGCGCCACAGAGATAAAGGATGCCCCGAGTCAAATGGCGTTGAGAATTTAACTTCTTCTCCGCCTCTTCGACTTCTTTAAGAGCATTCGCGGGTTTCTCGCCGATGATGAGCGAAGAACGAAGCGCTTCTTTTTGATGATTTACGAGTTCATTCGCTTCGAGACCGAAACCGAGATGAACGAGGCTCCGATCGGGGCTGGCAAAATAATGAACCGGATCCAATAAAATCAACGAGCCTTTTTCTTCGGGGATCGTGCTGGTATAGCCTAAAGCCCCCATCAGGGCTTTGACCCCTTCGATTTCATCCCGAGCTACTTCAAGGGTGAGCTTCTCACTCAATAAGCCAGTGGGTTCTTGGGCCTCTTCGCCTTCTTTAATAGGATTGGGGCTTAAGAGCTCATCGCTCGTGGTGCCTAAGGCTTTCGCCAAATCCGGGATCTTCGTAATGTCGGGGGCGGTCGCGCCGCTTTCCCATTTGGCTTCCGCTTGACGGCTCACGCCGATCAAATCGGCGAGTTGGGCTTGGGTCAAATGGTTCCGAGTCCGGAGAATCTTAATCTTTTCACTAAGTTCCATATGGCTTCCATGATAAGGCTTCTAGGAGCAAGATGGAAGCAACCAAACGGAGCGTTTTTCAGGCAACCAAATGTCTAAAAGCGAGGTTTTATCTTTCCAAACTCTCTCGTCAAGGTTTCCATCTTTTCACTCGGAATGCGTCTTCCCCTTTTTCTTCGAAAACTCTAATATCCCCTCTAAAAAGGGCTTTGTTTTCACCAAAGCCCCCTCTTTTCTCGCTGATCAAAATCAGACCTCCGTCTCTTTTCAGTTTCCTCATTCCGCTCGCTCTTTCAATCCTTTTTTATTCTTCCTATAATGCTCTTGCTTCAAAAGAGGGGGCTCTTTATGAACACCAAAAACAAAATCCGTATCGTTTTAGCAGCGTCGACTCTATTATCTCTTGCCTCTTGTGGCTCCTTAGCCTATAGCAGCCCCTTTTCTTCGCTGTCCTCCTCAATTCCGGTGACATCTTTATCATCGTCAAAGGATGCGAACGTTTTTACCATCGTTCTCAAAGATGCGGATGGCACGGTCTTACAAACCTCTTCCTCCGTTATGGCGACATGCTTTATTGCCCCGCTCCGAAAAAAGCGGACGATGAGGCCTATTCCTATGTCTTCAAGACGTGGGATCCGGTTCCGGTGACGGTCACGCGCGATATGACCTACACCGCGGTCTATAGCAAAAACTCAAAAGGCGCGACAGACGGTCTGGGCTACGTCCTCAATCCCGATGGGCAATCTTATACCTGCTCCTCTTGTAAGCGTACCCTAACGAATGTGGTCGTGGCCGCTTGTTACGATTCCTTGCCGGTCACCGCGATTGCCGATTCGACTTTTGGAGGCAACAAACTCCTCACCAGCGTGGTTTTACCGAAGACCCTCGTAAGCATTGGCAAAGGGGCGTTCGCCGATTGCTCCGCTTTAGCCAGCCTCAATATCCCCGAAAGCTTAACCACGATCGGGGCGGGCGCTTTCACGAATTGCAAGGCGTTATCCTTCACGAGCAAAGACGGGGGCTACTTCTATGGCAACGCCGATGACCCCTACCGGGTCTTAGTGGGCCTCAACGCCGTCAAAAACCAAACTCTGACGATCCCCGCCACCACCAAAGTCTATGTCGAACGGGGTGGCAAAGAGATTGGTCCTTCGGGCTTAGCCCACATCAAAGTGGACAGTGCGAGTCCTTATCTTTATAGCGATGATCGAGCCCTCTATTCCAAAGATAAAAGCATTCTTTATACCTACGCCGAAGCCTCGGGGGATCATTATGACATCCTTTCGGGGGTCAAACAGATCGCTAACGGGGCCTTCTACCACGATCAAGCCTTGCCGGGCGTCAAGATCCCTTCTAGCGTCACAAGCATCGCCGAGGACGCCTTCCGGGGTTGCCTCATTATAAACGATGTCACTTTCGGTGAAGGCTTACTTTCGCTCGGCGAAAATGCCTTCTATAACGATAGCGCCCCTCGCTTCGCTTCATTTGCCCACCAGCGTCACTACCATCGGGAACTCCGCTTTCGCTGGCTGCTCAAACTTAGAAAGCATTGACCTCGGGACGAGCTTAGTGAAAATCCCCAGCTCGCTTTTCGAAGAGGACAGCCTCTTAAGCCATCTCTCTTTGCCTTCGTCCTTGCAGGATATCGACTTCTCCGCTTTCCGGGATTGCTACGCTTTGTCCTCGTTTGCCTTAGACTCCTCGAATGCCTATTTATCCACCGATACGCGGGGGATCTATAAAAAGAGCGATCAGAGTCTCATCGCTTATGCCGATAACTCTGGGAGCGAGTATGAAGTCCAGACAGGGACGAGGGCTGTTCATGCGGATGCCTTTGTGAGTTGCATTCATTTAACTGACGTCATCTTGCCCGATTCCGTGAGCGTCCTTTACCCCGATGCCTTTGATGCCTGTTCCGCCCTCGTCAGCGTTTCTTTACCGAATAGCATCGCTTCCTTGCCCACGGATACCTTCTTGCTCTGCAAAGCCCTTACTTCTTTGACTTATCGCGGGACTCGACCCGAGTGGGTCAAACTCGAAAAAGCCAATAACTGGGCTGATGGCTGCTCCAAGCTCACCAGCGTCATCTGCACGGATGGCACCGTAAGTCTTTAAAAGAGAATATCCCCTACAAAAGGGGCACCGATTAACGGTCGGTGCTCTTTTTTCCCGGGGTTAAAGGATGGCGGAAATAGATCTTATCGTCCAAGGGATCCTTCGGGAAAGGGCAGTGGTTCGTTGGCGACCGCTTCTCGTGCATCATCACAATGCCCCCTAGGCGGTAGGCATAAGCTTTCTGATGGTGCTTAAAGAAAGCGAAGAACTCTTCTTGGCTCATCCCCGATTGGTTTTTCGTTTTCGCCCATAACTCTTCGGGCGAAAGAACCAAGATGCCTTTATTCTGGATTTCTCCGACGATCAAATTGCCTGCTTCAAGGCAATTTAGATAAATCGAGGTGCTCTTATCCGAGGCTCTAGTCTTACGGTAAATATAACGCTTCCTTCCGTCAAAGATCTAATCGATCTCTGTGGGGGTCTCGTTCAGGATGATCACACTGCTCATGATAAATAACCTTCGTTTGTTCTTTTTCTTCACTCAGCGCATCTCGATTCTTCTCTTCCTCATCCCACCACAGCAAAGAAACGCCTTAACGGGTTACTTTATTACTTCCTGATCTCATCTGACTTTGGTCCCTTTAATTTCAACATCAGTCTTTGATATTGAGTGCTATTTTCGACCTTCCTAAAGGGCTTTGTCAATCTTATTTATTCAAACGACAAGGTTTTATCATCAAGATAATCCTCATCATTCCTCGGTAACGTCTTACCATTTTGATGATTTCATCTTTAAGACGATTAACGCGTATATTTTGCCGTCAATCTTAAGAAAGGCCAAAACAAAAAGGATAAAGAATGTCCCACTTCTCACACCAAAAACGGGGGGCCCTAAAGAGGAATAAAATCAGACCGAGCTAATTCTTTCTTAGATACGATGATCAACATCGTACGGATTGCGACGTCGACCTTGGCGAAAAATGGAATAGCATTTGAGTCTCCATTTTTATGGAATTTAAACCCAAATAGGAGGCCAATTTTATCGTAAAACCGAAGTAACTTTTTCCAACTTTTTCCAACTTTTTCCAACTTTTACCTACTTGCCCCTACTTCTGCCTACTTTTACCTACTTTTACCTACTTTTACCTCAAGAGGATAGCCCCGTTTCAGTCTTTAGAATTATCCCCTACTAATCGCTACTCTTTTGATGATATCCTCACAAAAAGGACTTCTTTTATTCGGACTGCCAAAGACTGGAATCCCATTACTGCCTAAAACAAAACTGTCTTGAATCTGCATGTCAGAAAATAGCCTAATAGTTTTTAGCCTAATTATTTTTAGGCTATTTATTGCTTTTCATGTTTTCGGCTTTTATACTAAAGGTATGTTTTATTACCGCAAGGAAGAACTCGAAAAACTCCGGGCCGTTTATCATGATGATAGACCACAGGCTATCGCTATTTATGGAAGAAGACGGACAGGGAAAAGCGAACTGATCCGCGAATCTTTCCGCCGCGAAAAAGATTTGGCTTGTTTCTATTTTCTCTGTGATTCAGACACTTATTTGGGAAATCTTCGCTCTTTTGCAAAAGAACTGGCACACTTTCTTTCGCTTGAGCCGGACTCGATTCCCACTTTTAGCAGTTTTCATCAGGCTTTTCTTTTCTTTCAAAATCCACTTAAAATCCGTAAAACAATCATCGCCATCGATGAATTCCCCTATCTTTCCAAGAAAAAAGAAAATTCCGAAGTCGCCCACGAATTTCAAAAAATCATCGAAAGCGACCTTAGCCCCACGAAGACCACTCTGATTCTTTGCGGCTCGAGCATCCGTTACATGAAAGAAACCACCGAAAACTATTCTTCGCCGCTTTATGGCCGTTTTCGCGAAATCTTGCAAATCAAACCCTTTACCTACGAAGAAGTGGCTGATCTTTTCCCCCACTATGAACCCTTCGACCGTTTGAGCGTGTTCGCGGCGACCGGTGGCATCGCGGAATATGTTTTCTTCTTTAAAGATTACCCCACTTTCAAGGACGCCATCATCGCTTTGTTTCTTACGCCCAGCGGACGTCTATTAGAAGAAACTTCGGCTTTTCTCAATGCCGAATTTACTGAACCTGCTGTCTACTCGGCCATCTTAAAGCGTTTAGCTGGCAAAGCGCAAACCATGCCCGCTATCTCGAGCGCGGTTGGCATCGTCGGGGATTCTCTTTATCCCTATGTCGAGAAGCTTAAATCCCTCTTTATCGTTGAAGAATATCAAACCGCTTTTAATGAAAAGAAACGGGAAACCCGTTATTGGATTTGCGATCCTTTTTTCCGCTTTTACTATGGTTTCATCGACCCCCACCGCAGCCAAATCAGTTTGGGCGATCCTCAAATCTTGTTCGACGATATTTTTGCCCCGGGGCCCCTCCACACCGCCTTAGGCCGCACTTACGAAAGAGCGGTGATCCGCAGCGTGCTGGTCCGGCTCGCCCAAAAACGTCAAATCCCATTCGTTCCCGAAACTCTTTTGCCTTGGATCGGTCAAATCAAGACGCCAAAAGGCGACATTATTGAAAGCGAAATCGATCTTTGTTGCTATGATAGCAAAAACATCATCATCGGCGAATGCAAAGCGAAAAACGAACCTTTAGGGATCGAGGTCTATCAGCGCCTCGTTGAAAAAATCCCTTTTGTCCATTTTGGCAATCGCAAAATCACCATTTTGCTTGCTTCCTTCACTTCTTTTACCCCCGAGGTGCTCAAACTCAAAGATGCGGGCGTCCTTTTAATCCAAGGCAGCCAGCTCATTTCTTGAAAATAGGAAGGGCGGATTCCAGCAAAAGTTAATTACCTAATTATTTTTAGCCTAATTATTTTTAGGCTATTATCAAGCGGATATCCCCATCTCAGCCTTTAGGATTATCCCCCCTGCCAATCGCCCCCTCTTTTTGTAATATCCCTGACAAAGGGGCTTCTTTCTATTCCACCTTCCAAAGATAAAAATCCAGCTTCTTCTCGTCGCTGAGATTCTGGTACTCCGGGAACAGGCGGTCGAACTCCTCAATGCAAGTTCGGCCTACTCCGCTCTGGAGATAGGCCTCGACGGTCTTCTCCAATTCGCCATAGAGGCGGACGCATTCTCTCATGCGCCCTTCAAAAGACAAATAAGGATCGACGTGGATGCCTAACGCCTTTAAGACCTGGCTATCCCAAATCGGGTGATGGGGATTAATGGTGTGCAAGAGTTTACTCGCAAACGAAGCCTCCACCGTCTTCTCTTTTCCCCTTGAGGTCTCGTGCGGATAAGACGAGATGGTTCTTAAGATCTCTTCATAGGTGATATCTTCCCAATCCTTATTCGCTTCGAGATAGGCGTAATAATGATTAAGCCAGTCTTCGTCCCGCCGGACCCGGTAATAGGCGGTGTAGTTCTTCCGGTAGTCTAAAAAGATCGGCGAGGTGATATCGCCTTTCCGAAGATCATCAATCGTCTTTCGATACGCGACGAGACCACAGCTATTGGCGACGGCGGTGAGCAAAGCCTGCCGCGGATTCGTAATCGGGATGTTCATCCTCTACCCCTCCTTGAGCTTTTTCTTATTATGAACCAGAAAGTATGGTAAGAAAAGAGGAACCCTTGCGGATTCCTCTAGCCCATCAAAGCGTCTTGTTATAGCGTAATCGTACCATCATTGCAGGTGATGCTCTTTATAGAACTGTTCACGTTCCAAGACACGCCTAAAGAGACTTTGGCCCAGTCGGCTTTGCTCCCGAGATAAGTGAGCGTGGTCAACCCCATGCAGTTATAAAAGGCCGAATCGCCAATGGAAGTCAGCGAGGAAGGCAGGGTCAAACTCGTGAGAGCCTTGGCGCCATAGAAAGCCGTAGGGTCGATGGTGGTAAGCGAGGAAGGCAGTTCATAAGAGGTATCTTTTAATCCAATCGCATATTGCAGAATCTCCGTCTTGTCTTTGTTATAAAGGGCTTTGCCATCGCTAGCGAAGTTAACGTTCGTGGGATCCACCGTAATGCTCGCTAACGCCTGGTCATGAAGGAACACCTGTTTTCCAAGGCTCACAACCGATTTAGGAAGGGCGATACTGGTAAGAGCAACGCAATAAATGAACGCTTCCATTCCGATTTTGACGAGCGAATCCGGAAGGGTGATACTCGTGAGGGAAGTCGCGCCACCGAAAGCTCCCATGCCAATCTTAGTGAGCGAATCCGGAAGGGTATAAGAGGTGTCGGCCGAACCAATAGCGTATTGGATAATCTCCGTCTTGTTTTTGTTATAGAGTGCCTTGCCATCGCTAACGAAACTCACATTAGCGGCATCCACACTAATGCTACTCAAAGCACAGCCGATGAAAGCGGCCTCGCCGATACTCGCTACCGCGGAAGGCAAAACGAGGCTCGCGATTTGGCAAAACGTAAATGCTCCCTCGCCGATACTCGTGAGCGTTGACGGGAACTCCACAGCCGCTAAGCCAGAACTATCAAACGCATAATTCCCAATCGAGATCAAAGCGGAAGGGAAGATGACGGAGGTAAGGCTGGAACAGCTCTCAAAGGCATAGCCTCGAATTGCCGTCACCGTAGCGGGAATCGTGTAGGTCGTTCCCGCCCCGCACGCATAGCAGACCAAAGCCGTTTTATCTTGGTTAAAGAGCGCCTTGCCATCGGTAGAAAACCTTGTGCTCGCAGAATCAACGGAGAAACTCGTCAGATTTCTGCAGTCGTTGAAAACTCCACCGCAAATCAGCTCGACATCCGCGGCAATCGAAGCGGATGAGATACTCGTGGATACGGGGCCAACCAAAAGAAAATACGGGTTGGATTCACTCGGAAGATAGTTGTAGCCATCGCGGACGTTATTAACATTGCTCCCGCAATTTTCAAACGCGGATGTCCCCACTTCCGTGAGAGACGAAGGAAGGATGAGGCTCGTAAACGAAGTGCCATAAAAGGCATAATCCCCGATGGTCGCGAGGTTTTTCGAAAAGGTGACGCTGGCTAGTTTGCTGCAAGAGTTAAATGCCTGAGTGCCAATTCGCGTCACGCTATCGGGCATGATGACACTCGTTATCGAGGCACTGCTGAAAGCTTCATCACCAATTTCGACCACCGGCAAGCCTTGATGATGGCTCGGGATCACGATGTCAGCATCCGTGCCCTTACAGTCGGTCACGGAGTAACTCTCCCCATCGTTGCTCAAAGTCTAGGCTAGTCCCACAGTTCCTTGCTCTTCCGAAGAAGAACTCGACGATAAGGACGAAGAACTCGACGAGCTCGAGGACGAGGAACTGGTCTCCGAAGAAGAGGCGGAAGAACTCGAAGAAGAGGACGAACTCGAAGAAGCAGCACTAGAGTTCGAGGCTACAGCAGACGAACTTGTTGAAACGGCACTCGAAGAAGCGGTTGAACTCGTCGGACTGCTCGAAACCGAAATCGGCTTGGATCCGCAAGCGCCCAAAGAAAGAAGCGAAGCGGCCGCCAGAATGAACAACACTTTATTTTTACCCATAAAAGACTCCTTATTTATGATAAAAATTATAGTGAGCAAAAAATCTCGTAAAAAGGTACTTTTCTGACCCTCTACAACAATCCTATCTCAGGATAATTCCCAGTGTTTTTCAAGAAAATAAACACTCTAGACGACAAAGAAAAACCCCATTTTGGCGAAAAAGCATTAGAAATGGTTCTACCCTAGCCTTCTTTTCCCCCGTTGAGGTGGCGTAGTTTCCCTAGGCGTAAGATTCTCTTAACTTTTTTGCCCCTGCCGTTTTTGACTTCTTGTGCCCACAATAAGAACAGCTCTACCTTGGGCTTCACGGAAGGGGACTAAACCCTTAATCCTTTAACCTATAATGGCAAAGCCCAGCATGTCCCTTCGGGCCGTCCCTAGGACGATCTCGATGTGAAAGAAAACGGAAAACGATATTGTCGGCGCCTAGAGCAACTCCACGGATAGCAAGTCCACTCGAACCGCCTATCTAACCGGTAACCTCTACCCGTTCGTCGAACTAACGTTGCCCGGCTAACCCTGGCCAGGTTTAAGGCCTCGCTTAATCGGTTAGGTCTTTTTCTTTTCCTGAAGAACGCCTTTTAAATCAGCCCCGTATTGTAGACGATAATTCAAAAGAAGGTCGGATTTGCACTCTTTCTTAATCAACCAAAAAAAGCGCCCCCCGAACGACAGGGAAACGCTTCGTGATCGAAGTAAGAATTAGCAAGCCCAATTCACGGTGAAGGTTTGAAAGTGAGCGGTATTGCCAACTTGTTTAGCGGTAATCTTAAACGCCACCGTCTTTACGTTACTGAAACCGGTGACGGTTACGAGAGTGTCGTTTTTCGTATAGTTATAGTTGGTGCCCGTTCCCAAAGTGCCGACCAAGCCATCATAAGTTACAGCGGCCCCTGTTGTAAAGGTCATGGAATTGGGATAACCCGTGAAGGAAAAGGAATTTTTGGTTCCGCCGAGATAAGCGGTAGTTTCGGCCACAACCGCAACGCTGGTGATGTTAATTGCTGAGACAAAGAACGTGGCAACGTCATTGGCGACTTGGGCATCCCAAACGACGATACAATCCGTTCTACCAAGTTGCAGCCCTGTCGTGTTGGTACAAGTCGTCGCGGTCATCATGCCACCATGGACCTGGCCAACGTTGGCGGTCGAGGTAAACGGGACGGCAGATGCTGTGCCATCGCAGAACACCAAAGATTTATTGTTCGTAGCAAGAGCGACTTTGCCTCCCTTAAGGAAGTCCCCCATAGAAACAACGCCGAAGGCTAAAGAAGCGGCAGCGACAAGAACGGCTAATTGGATGGTTTTCTTATTCTTACTCATGAGATAAAACTCCCTGATACTTTGCTTTTTTACTCTGGAAGAACCGAGTTTTCACATAAATCGTTAAAAAAGGCTAACTTGGATGATTTCTCGAAAGAAATCCTTCGATAGTCTTTGATCATTGAACCTGGAGAGCCACAACGAATCTCAAAGCAAAAATGTCGATGTTTTTTTAAAGATCCAAAGTTGGTTAAAAAGAGGCAAAAACACTTTTTAGGGCAAAAACCTCTTTCATCACTCTATTGATAAATGGAGGTAACAAGAACGAAAGAGAAGAAATTGAAAACCGCCTATTGCCGAGAAGAGGATCTCCTGCTCGAAATTAACGCCCCACCCTAGAAAGTCGCCGCATCAGTTCTCCCGAGGATTCGTCCTTCATCAAAATGATGGGTATCCCCCTGCTTAAAGGGGATGAGGATGATACACATTTAAACACGCAGTTTTATGCCGTGTGTTTAATTGTACCCGTCAAAGTCATTCTTCCTCAATTCCCAAAAACAGTTTCCTAATGATTATGACAAAGAGACCATCAAAAGCCAAAAAACAAACGCTCCAGCGGTTGGAAAGGCGGTTTTTGTCTCTATGGATCCGCAATGTACGCTCAGCGAGAAAGACGGGTCAAAAATCAGCCTTCTTATTCGCCTTTCTTAGCTCTTCGACAAGCTGTAAAGTCTCTTGAAGCAACGGGTCAATATCTTTTTCTAAAGTTCGTCGGACGATTATTCCTTCAATTCGTCCATAATCGTGGACTAAAACGTTTCTCATTCCCTTGATCGTTGCCTCATTCACTGTCCGGAATTTCTTTTTGATTTCTGGGCTCAAACGATTAAAAGTTTCCGACATTTGGACAAAATCAAAGGCGATAATTTTCGCAGTATCTGTCTCTTTTGTGAAATCCTCATCCGAAACCAACTGCCGGCTTTTAACAAGAAGATCCCGGCAAAGATCAGCCATTCTTTCTAGAGGGATCGTTTCATCTTTCACGGGATTCATAAATAATCTGCCTCTCTTTCTTTACGCGCTCGACCATCCGGGGATCAAGACTCTTCAGCGAAGAGACCACATCCACGCTTTTATGAAACCGCTCCGAAAGTTCCCCGTTGATTCGCCCTAAGTCAAAAAGGCTGAGTTGCTCCCCCGCTTCCAAAAGGATATCGACATCGCTTTTCTCTTTTGCCTCCTCCCGAGCGTACGAACCGAAAAGATAAGCCTTTTTGACTTTTTCTTTCGGAAAAGCCGAAAGGACTTCGTTGACCGTCTGATAAATCGCGTCAAAAGACAAAACCGAAGGGCCTTGCTCAAGATGCTCTGCCCGAGCCAGACTGATGAGAGGAACCTTACCTCGTGAGGCCAAAGAAGCCAAATACGTTTGGATCAGGGACGAAAGCGACACCCCCGAGGCTTTAGCGATTTCCTCGCAACGTTTCTTGACCTCGGGATCGACCCGGAGATTAACGCGACCGCTCTTTTCCATAAAACACTTTGCCCTCTCTTTATTTAGGATAGGATAAAATCGAGATAATGCAAGTACATTGTATGTACATTTATATAGACACGCGATTTTGACACGCGATTCAGGCCGCCGAACACAAGTCCTGCGGCCTACAAATGCGTTTAACTTCTTCTCCTCATCAACAAGGCCAACCCCCCCCGAAGGATTGCAAAGTTACCTATCCGTTTGTTGAACGAATCCGACCATGCTCCCATCTGATATTCTATTTACTATCGGCAACGTTTTAATTGTTTCTATTAATTGTTGTTAGAATAAAAAAATCTAGAGATTGACGAAGCATACTTTTTTATCCTTCCAGTTTAAGAATCCTTGCCAAGATCGAGGAGAACATCACTTCGTCGTCTTCTTCAAGACGAAAAACTCCTCCATCGGAAGAAATGATATCCAAGATAAAACCCGAACCTTTTAGTCTTCTTTCCCTTTCTCGCTATTTTCTTCGTCCTCATAGATGTAGAGGATCTACTCGCCATAACGACCGGTAAGGTTTCGAAGGATGGTGTTAACGTCCTTGCGATCGAGGACATCACGAAAATCGTTATAAAGAGGTTCGAGAAGGAAAGTGAAGGGGTTTAATGAATCCGCTTTTCCGTTCTTAACCTCGATCAATCGACCTTTTCGATAATGATAGATCTCTTCATCGTTTTGGATCTGAGCGTCGAGAGATAAGGTCATCTCGCTCACCAGATAATAAAGACAACCTCGTACTTTCGGGCTTTCTCCTTCAAAGAGTTCCAAAGGCGAGGGCGAATCCCCCGCAAGAAGAAAAGAGCAGTCTAAACGGAAACGGAAAGCCCCGGTTTTCAAAAGCGTGATCTCAAGGGCGTGACCGCCTTTTGCTAATAGCGCATTGCTCAAGGCCACCAAGAGATTACTTAAGGTGGCAAAACTGTCCTCTAACGCCAAGGAAGTCAGCTGTTCTATCGGACATTTCCGCTGGCTTTCTTCTTCCAAAATGGGGGCGAGAACGGATCCGATTTCTTTCGGAGCGACCTCGGGCATGGCCAAACGCAATAGCGAAGAAGGATAGCGAAAAAAACGCATCGCCCGGAGGAAACAAATTCCATGCCCGAGGGCTCCTTAAGAGGCGTTCAACTTCGCCATCATCTTGCCAGGAAGAAAAGAAGATTTGACTCGTCGAGTTCTCCTCAGCATATGGTCCAAGCGGGCTCAACTGAACGAGACTGCTGACCGCGAAGACGAAGCGATCATGAAAAGGCTGATCGCTTTTGAAATTGCGGTTCGCCAATCGGACTGAGGAATCAGAAAAAGCAATGGCTCAGAGCCCCAATCAGCATGGCTCAAGAACCTTTAAGCTTGCGCAATTCGAATCTTATAGTGCTCGTAATGAACCACGAGACTATCAGCCATGAGTTTCAAATCGCCTTTCTTTTCGTCCAAGCGAATCCGGATGTTCCCTTCGAGGTCCATCCTAAGCCACGGAGTCTTCTTCTCTTCCGCCAAAACAAGAAGGGTTTCTTTTCGCGCCATCAAAAGATGAAGATGCTCCCAATCTTCTTGGGTAAAAAACGCTAAAGCATAAACGGGGGTCAATTGTCTTTTGGCACAGCTTTTCTCTAAAGCGGCTTGCTTCTTAGCCGTCCACTCCATCTCGAACAAGCCCTCTTTCGACATCCGCAAAAGTTCGACTCGGATCCCCAAGTGTTCTTTTCCTGATGGAGATAGCGCTAAAAACTGAAGGTTCTTATCCTCTTCCACCGTTTCGACCCTTAAACCTTGCTTCAATAAAGAGGCGCGAATAATATCCAAAACGTTTTGATAGGGATTCCCTTCCAAAGGATAAGGTTCTAATAGCGTATTCTCATGACTCACTTCCATAGTTTGATCTTGCTCAACTTTCTCCATTGCGGGTCTTAACGTCCAAAAAACCATGGTGTTATTCTCCCCTCCTTCCCAGGTTTTTTCAATATCGTCTTCTGATACTTTTCTTCATCGATTCTTTTTCGCCATTCTTAAAGATAAATCTTTAAAAGAGTCTTCATTTTTCATTCCCCTTTGTCTCGCTTTAGTCCTCGACAAGTCAATGAGGAGATTCTTCTTGCGCCCGGGTTTCCTCTTTGGACTTAGTAAGAGACCCTTGAATGATATTCGCTCCAGATGTTTCGACTTCCTTTTTCATTATCTCCAACAAATCCCGTCTCTTTTCTTTTGCGTTTTTCCAAAAAGATCACCTGAAGATCTTTTTTCTTAAAAAGCTCAAAAAGATCATATCCTATCGGTCTTTTCGATTGCAAAGAAACCCTTTTACCCGATTAAGGATGTCAAATAATGATTCGCTTCTTCTTGATTTGGCCTGCAAATCCGGCGTATTGTTAAATCAACAGGGGGACACATCACTTATGTCCAAGGGCCGATATGTTTTGGTTTGCGCCTTAGCGACGATTTCTTTGCTCGCCATTGTCGCCATAGAAGAAAGACCGGAGCCGTTAAAAGCCACCGGGACTTCCACCACCTATTCCCGGAGCGTCACTTTGACCCCGGAGATGCTTCCGAGTCAAAGAGGCAGCGAAAACTACACGATTACTCTTCAGGGTTTAGCCCTCTCGCTCGGCAAGGCCGTTTACCGTTCCGGTGACTACATTGTCCTCGATGGGAATGAAACCGACGCCTTCATCGAATTTCCTCCTTACACCGTCACTGCCTCACCCCACGGGGTTGGCTATAGCAACATGCGTTTTGGTCTCGCCCGGGGCGGAGTAAATGATGATGTTGCCATCCAAATGGACGATTACGATACCGCCAATTCCTTCTTTCCCAAAACCGGCACTTTAAGTTCAACGAGTCCTTTGGACATTTCCATCGGTGGGACGCATAACGCTTATCCGCTGATTCACCTTCAGAATTACAATGGTTCCTTCGGTTGCGCTTTTTCTTATCTCACCGCCATTTACATTTGCTCGGCGAATTAACGCCATAAAGTTTGATTTATCGGCGATTGAAAGTGGGACCTTACCCTCTTAAAAAATCCCTTTTAGAACGCAACAATAAGAGGCAATAAAGGAGGCATATTGTATGCTCTTCAGTCGTTCTGTTGCCCGGCGCGATGCCATTCTCAATGGTTTTGGCTGCGCCGTCCTCGCCATCGCTTCGATCGTCATCAATTTGATCGTCGCCATTCAAAACAAGTCTTCAACTGGTGCCTTGAGAATCTCATTCTTTCGTTGGTGATTCTTTTCGCGGGATTGTGGATTGCCATCGCTTACCTCAAGAACAACAAGGTCAGCGCCTACATCTGCGCCCTCATCGTGATGCCCATCTATGGCACCGCGGTCTTCTTTGGCAATATCGCCGTCTTTACGACCGGGGTCCTCCAGGATCATTTTTGGCCGGTCGGCTTAGGCTACCTTTGGTATTTCATCGCTGCGATCACCGTCGTCGAAGCCGCCGCTTACGAAGTGGTGAGCCTTGTTAAGGGCAAAGAAAACCCGAAGTTCTCACCCTCAGCCAATACCGAAACCGCAGCCTTCTTGCTGGCGGGCGCTGGCGTCTGCTTTGCGATTGCCGGAGCCAAGTACACTTTGGATTTCTGGGGTCTCTTCCTTGGCGTCCTCTCGGAGATTGCCTTCGTCGAAGCTGCGGCCGAAGCCCTTTATCTCTACCGCGAAGTCGCAATAAAATAAAACCTTGTCTTTTGACCCACCCCTCGGGATGAGCTTCTTCTTATCACCAAGTGCAAACTTTTCCCCTTTGCCCTTCCTAAAAACTTCTATAATAAACGAATGAACGACGCGTCATCAACCGCCCCGACTTCGGTACCCCACAAAGGAAATGGGATTGATTTCACGACTGGGCCTCTGTTTAAAAAGATGCTCTTTTTCGTCTTACCCCTCCTTCTTTTATCCATCGCTCAGATGGTCTTCTATTCCTTAGACCAGTTGATCGTCTCGAACTTCGGTGAGGGAGACACCTCCTTCGCCGCCGTGAGCGCTTCGAACTCCATCGTCAACCTTTTAATCGGTTCCTTCTTAGGCATTTCGGTGGGTGCCAATATCGTCTTGGCCCAAGCTCTAGGGAAAAAAGACACCGAGAGCGCCCGCAAAACGGTCCAAAGTTCTTTGCTTCTTTCGCTTTTTATCGGCACGGGTGTTGCCATTATTGGCATTCCCTTAGCCCGTTATTTCCTGATCTGGATGGCGACGCCCGAGGTACTCCTTGATAAAGCACCGTCTATCTTCAGTGTTGCTTTGGCGGCATGCCGTTTCTCATGGTCTTCAATTTCGGCGCCGCTTGTTTTCGAGCAACGGGCGAAGGCAAACGGCCTCTCATCGTTTTGGTCATCGCCGAAGCGTTGAACGTCAGTCTTAATTTGCTCTTCGTCTTAGGCTTCAAGATGCAAAATAACGGTCAGGACGTCCTCGCCGTCGGCTTAACCACTCTCATTTCTCAGGCTATTCAAGCCCTTTTGATCGTGATCTTTCTCCATCGGAGTAAGAACCCCTACTCCCATCTCGAGTATAAAGGAATCGCCCTTTATAAAAAGGAAACCCAGCTCCTGCTTAAGCATGGCTTAATGGCGGGACTCCAGTTCTTTATTTTCTCGATTTCCAATCTTATCATCCAGCGTTCGGTCAATGGTTATAGCGATAGCAATGTTTCCCGCATCGTTGCGATGAATGGCAACGCTGCCGCTCTTCAGCTCGAAGGCTACATCGCGATGGTGCTGAAGACCTTCGGCGTCGCCTGCACCATCATGACCGCTCAAAACTTCGGCGCCCAAAATAAAAAGAATCTCACCAAGATTCTCTGGATGACGCTATTGACTTCCACCACGATTTCAATCGTGATGAGCGGTTTAGCCGTGCTCCTCTATCGTCCCTTAGTCAGCTTATTTCTCCCGCAAAAAGCCTTTGCTTCCGCTTCGGATTATAGCGCTTCCCTTGAAGTCGCTCATCAGCGGCTTTTAGTGATCGCCCTCTTCTATTTCGTCGATTCCTGGATGGATAACATGTTCGGTTATTGCCGAGGCTTAGGTCATCCTTACGTCCCCAGCGTCGTCACCTTCTTCGCCACCACCGTTTACCGTTCAACCTTCATCTTCGCGATTTGAGCTCTTATCCCTTCGATGCACACCCTGAATTGGCTTTGGTCCACCTGGCCGATTTCCTGGGGGATCGCGGTCATCGCCTACGCTTCGTTCATGCCTCACTTCATCAAAGAAGCCTTCCGGAAGATCGATGACGAGGAAGCGAAAAAGAAGGCTACTTTGCCTTCTCCTCAATAATTTTCTTTTTTAACGCTTCCGCGTAGAGGTTTTCGTCGACAGGCAGCGCGACTTTCTTATCGGTCCAACTCGAAAGGTAAATCGCGTTGAGGAGTTCCAAATCTCGAAAGCCATCTTCTAAACTCGCCAGTTGATGCCCTTGACCCATAATCTCTTCTGAAAAAGCACGCAAAGCCCGAACTTGCTGAGCATAGAGCTGATCTTCTTTTAAGCGTTTCGCCCCGTAAGAAAAATGGGATTCTTTGGATACGACCCCACCATAAAGCTGGGCTTCCTTATTGGCTTGGAATTCATTTTCATGCTCTTCAAAAACCAACTTGGTTTTTTCCATATTCAAACGACCGTTATCGCCCGAGATATCAAAGAAGTTCATCCCTTTGAGATCATGGAGCGAAGCGCTAAAGAGCAACGTGAACGTGGGGTAATAGAAGAAAGCGACCACATCGTTCTCGCCGCTAACCTCGCGGTTAATGGTCTTGCAATGGGCTTCCACCGCTTCGGGCAAGCCTAAAAGATAAACGATGATATCTAATTGATGATGGCATTGGTTAATTAATCCCCCGCCGCCTTCTTGTTCAAAGGATCCCCGCCACGGATTCATCCGGTAATACGAATCAGGACGATACCAATCGCTGATTTCGTAACGAGCCGAACGCAAGGTGCCGAGTTTCGGCAAAAGTTCTTTGGCTTTTTGATAGACGCGGTTGCTGCGCTGATTGAAGGCCACGCCCGAAACGAGTTCGGGATGTTCTTTCTTCAAGGCTAAAAGTTCTTCGGCTTCGGGGGCGGTGACCGCTAAAGGCTTCTCCACGAGAACATGGAGGCCTTTCTTTAAACCTCAAATCGCGATCTGAATATGGCTATAGTGCGGGGTGACCACGACGATGGCGTCGAGGGGCTCTTTTTCTATCATCTCTTCATCATTTAAATAAAGCGGCAAATCCGGGTATTCTTTTTTGGCCCACGCGAGGACAGCGGGATCGTGATCGCAAATGGCAGCTAGACGAACGTTCTTCACGCGCCCGGCATATAGATTTTTGGCATGGACTTTGCCCATGCCTCCTAGACCGATGATGGCAAAACGGAGTGATTTCATCTTTTGACTATAGAACAAAAGCCCATACAAAGAAAGTGAACAATTTTCACAACGTAAAAAAACAAAGGATTGCCTTTTTTTAGTGCAAAAATCTTGAAGGCCTTAACCAATCAAAGACATCAGATAGTCAAACATCGCATTGTCGATCTCGCCCGAGACCAAGCAGCCCCGTGCCATTTCGCTCGCGCGTTTCTCCAAATCCTTTTCTATCATCTTCAGGATCTTGCGAAAATCGGAATTTTCTTTCCAGGCGTCAACTTGTGTTTCATCTGCCATAAGTAACCTTCAAAAAGGACTAGGAATCGTGATGGCTTAATCCTACGAAAAGAAAGCACTCAAGAATTCCTTTTTTGACATGATTTGTTTTTTTAATTTCGTCGGTTTTATCGAACAAAAAGAATGCCCGAAAGTGAAAAAGAATCCGCTTCCCAAAGGAATTCCTTTATTTCTCGTCAAGCCAAATTCAACACTTCAACGTTTGTTCTTTGCTGCTTTCCAAAGAAACAAAGGGTGTCTCGACGTCTTCTTTGAAAAATCAGGGTCGGATGACAGGAGCGAGAAACGATATTCGTGCCGAATGGAGCCAGCGAGAAAAGCCCTTTCTTTCTCATTGAGTTGGATCTGTCTAAGAAAATGTTCCACCTCTTTTTGCGCCTCGGGCAAGTTAAAAGGGTCATCTCTTGACAAAACTGGTTTCAGCTCTGAGCGAATCTCATAATAACTCAAAGAATCCAACATTTCGAGTAATCGCAGGAGTTTTTCAAGATTTCCCTCTAAATCATGATTTTCTAAAGCAAGCGAATGGAGATATTTTTTAGAATAACGCATCCGGTGTCTTTTTCTCTTCTGGAACGATCAAATTCCATCTCTTTATAGAGACACCTTGAAGCCCTTTTTGCCCTAAATAGTATTTTTTCTCATGGCGATGCGAAAGGCATTCCGAAAAGAAAGAAGACGAAAGTTTATCATGGTAATAGGGGCTTAAAAAATAACCAGCTTTGAGAAAAAGAAAATCCTTATCGTAGAAACGAAGAATGGACAAAAGGTCCTCTTCTTTTAGGCCTTGAATAAGAGCAATGACATTAATAACTTCTTCGATCCCGCCCGCACGCGATGGGTGGTCAAGGCAATCAACTACTAATCGTTCTCGGGTGACGACACGGATCCCCTCTTCTTTCATCCTCTCGGAAATGCCCAGGCAAGTCGAACTCAAGACGACGCTGAAATGAACCCCAGCACAATCAACCGGCCGAAAACGAGTCGAAGAAGAAACCGAAGCCTCGGAGACAAAGGATTGCTCCTGCAAGCCGTAATATTCAATCGCGAGATGGTAATCGAGAAAAGAGAAATCGCTCAAACGACAGGCAATTTGAAATTTGTTAGCCATCAAAGAGCCCGTCGAAGGATCGTTGAGACCATAGAGGCCTTTCCGGATTTGGCAAAGACGTCCTTTTTTAACACAACGTGCCATGCAACTTCCGAAGCTCTTTCGGATAGGAAAATCTTCTTGAACATCCCGATAAGTAAAAAGAACAGGCCAAATTTTAATATACCAATATTAGCACGTATCTATTCATAAACAATTACTTATGTACATTTTTAGGTACTATCACCTCAGCCAGTAGCGTTAAGGGATTTCCCTCTTTTTTTGGGCACCGATTTCGCCTTCGTTTTTTTCGAGTAAAGGCCTCCAACTTGAAGCTCTAAGAGTCTTCATCTATTGATAGCACGAATCAAAAAAGCACCAAGAGTCTTGAAATAAATCCAATAGGGTTTTGCTGAGGATAATAAAATCAAGTGGCGTTTTGCTTCAATCTTTTTTCTACGACAAAAAGAGCAAAACCCCACTCCTTTTAACTCGTTTAAAAAAAAGTTATCCTTATTCCGTGCTTTCGCTTATCCTATTCCTAGTATGGAAAACCCCGTTCTTAATCAATTCGCGGAACGTTTACTCGACCTCGGCAAACGTAACCGCCTTCTCAATTTCACTGCTTCTCGTTTGTCCTCGTTACAGCTTCTCGCCCCTGCCCCCGAAGTGATTTTTGCCAAACTTCCTTCCTCCTCGCAAGGCATGAAAGCCATCGATGTCGATAAAGTCTATACTGGCCTCGTCCTTCCAAGCGAAGAGGTGATTCGGTCCACCTATGAAAAGAAAGCCAATTCGGCTCAAGTTCTTTTCTATAACAAAGAAACTGCCCCCTCAAAAGTGCTCAAAGCCCTCTCGAGAAAAGCTTCCTCCGCTCTCCAAGAACAAGGCACATCAATCCTTTATCTCGCTTTCGGTTTCGTCCGCTATATCGATGTCCGAGATCACGGCTCTTATAAAGCCCCATTACTTCTTTTGCCGGTGAGTTTAGAAGGTGGCACCCCTTTAAAAGGCTACACTTTAAAAGCCGCCAGCGATGACGTGGAACTCAATCCGACTTTCGCTTACTATTGCCAAAGTTTTGCCAAGCTCACTCTCCCCGATTACGACAATAGCGACCTGCCCTCCTATTTGGCCAAAGTCGCCCCGCTTTTTGAGGCCTTGAACTGGAGCTTAGACAGCCAAGAAGTCGAACTCTCCACCTTCTCCTTCGAGAAGATGAGCATGTACCTCGACCTCGAGAATAACCAAGAAACCATCTTGGCCAATCCTTTAATCGATCAAATTCTCGGTTTAGCCAATCCGACGCCGAGCGCCCTCGACCCCTCCGAAGAACCCGCCTCGCTTGATGAGATCGCTTTCCATAACGTCTTCTCTGCCGATGCCTCGCAGCTTTCCGCCATCCACTACGCCAAAGAAGGAAAATCTTTCGTTCTTCAAGGCCCGCCAGGAACAGGCAAAAGCCAAAGCATCACCAACATCATCGCCGAGGCTCTCCACGATCATAAGAAAGTCCTCTTCGTCTCCGAAAAGCTCGCGGCTTTGAATGTGGTTTATAACAACCTCAAGAAGGCTGGATTAACGGATTTCGCCCTTGAGCTTCATAGCGACAAATCGGATAAGCAAGCAATCTTTAGCGAACTCTCACGGAGCTTATATTCCTATAAGACCTCTTTAAGCGAAGAAGAAAAAGACGATATCGATGAGCTCATTGCCGCTAGAAAAGAGCTCGACTTCTATGCGAAGGCCATTCATGACCCGACGTCCTTTGGCGGCAAATCCGTCTATGAACTCATCTCCGCTTACGAAGAATTGTCTCCGGTCGTCTCTTTGTCCTATGTGAATGACGGCATCGCCAATAAAGACCTCGCTTACTATAAAGACGCCGCCACCCTTTTAGAACGCTATGAAGACTATAGCAAATATTTCGGCTACGATTACCGCAAAGCCGAACTGAAGGAACTGGTTTTGCCCTTGCTCTCTTACGAAGAGAAGACCCATCTTCTTTTCGCCTATTCGGATGCTCTCGGCGCCTTAAAGAGTCTCGATGCCCTCCTCAAGAAAGAAGAAGGCTTCTTCCTTAAAGCTCTCCCGAACGTCGAGGCCGCTGAAGCCTTTAGCGCCTTCGCGTTAAAGAGCCAAGACACGCCTTACGATGACACTTCGTTCTATAGCGAAACGGAGCGCAAAGCCCTTGTTGCTTCTCTTAAAAAAGCCCAGCAAAAAGCCACTGAACTCCTTTCTGAAGAACAAAAGCTCGCCCCTTTGGTAACGCCAAAAGAGTCGCTGGAGGCCCTGGCTTCGCTTCTTGGAGAAGAGCAAAAAGGCTATGGGGTTTTCGCTCTATTGAGTAAGACCCGAAAAGCCAACACAGAACGTTTGAAGAATAGTGTCCCCGGTGGCAAATCACGCGAGGAGAAAGTCGCCTACCTCAAGGACTATCTCCAAGAGCAAAAAGACTTAACCGCCTTCCACGATGAGATGACACTTTCCTTAGCCGTTTTTTCCTCGAGCGATCAGGGCATTAAAACCGACTTCGCGACGATCCTCGAAACTTTAAATGATTATGACATCGCTCAAAAGAAAGGGGTTTTTGCTGGCGATTTTTCGCCCAATGCCTCCTCCGAGGATTTCCACCACGCCCTAGCAAGCCTCGCTTTGGATTTCACGCCAATCCTAGCTCGGCTCCAACAAGACTTCAGCGTCCTCAACCCGCTCTATCCGAAACGCACTTTGCCTTTAGAGCAGCTGGATTTTGCCCTCCTTGAAGCCGATTTCAATTTGGCTTTTAACCATGGCGAAGACTTTGAAAGCTGGGGCGAAGCCTTACAACTATTAAAGAAGATTCAAGAACAGGGTTTAACTCTCTTCCTTGATCAGTATTTGGATAAAGCCCTCCCCTTAAAGGCGATGGCCCAAAGCTATCAGAAAGACTTTTTGATGCAAGAAGTCTATTACCAGCTTTCTTTGAGTGCTTCCCTGAAATCGTTCTCACGCTTAGAACGCGAAAGTTTGATTGCGAAGTTCAAGAGCCTCGATGAGATTCAATATCGGATTTCACGGAATCAGATTGCCGAACGTTTATCGGAAGGTCGCCCCAGTGCCTTGACGAGCAATAGCGATCCGAATGTCGGCAAGATCCTTCGCGAGCATGAAAAGAAACGCAACGTGATGCCGACCCGTTATCTCCTTCAAAATTACTTCTCCACCGTTTCAGCGATTAAGCCGCTCTTCTTGATGTCGCCTCTTTCGGTTTCGACCTACTTATCCCCCAGCGCTCAATTCGATTTGGTCGTCTTCGATGAAGCTTCGCAGATTTTCCCGGAAGATGCCCTCGGGGCCATCTATCGGGGTAAACAAGCCATCATCGTCGGTGATGAGCATCAGCTCCCTCCGACCTCCTTCTTCATGGCCAACGATGTCGAAGAAGAAAATGACGAGGACTACGATGAAAACGATAGCGACTACGAATCAATCTTGGAGCTCGCTGCCGGATCCTTGCCTTCGAAACGACTTCTGTGGCACTACCGAAGCAAGAACGAAGCCCTCATCGCCTTCTCGAATAACGAGATCTACGATTCGACTCTCGTGAGTTTCCCTAACGCCGTCCGTAAAGCTGAAGATGGCGTCCATTTCCACTTCTGTCCCACGGGGCGATATCTCCGCAAATCGCGCACCAATCCTGTCGAAGCCGCCACCGTTACTGCTCTGCTCTTCAGCTTAGCCAAAGCCTATCCGGAACGTTCGATCGGCATCGTCGCTTTCTCCCAAGCTCAGCAAGAAGCGATTGAAGATGCGATTGATAACGCTCGAGAAAAAGATCATTCGCTTGAAACGACGTTCTTTGCCCGCAAAGACGAACCTTACTTCGTCAAAAACCTCGAAACCGTCCAAGGGGATGAACGCGATGTCATCATTCTTTCGATCGGCTATGCCCCCGATGAAGAGGGTCATTTCTATCAGCGTTTCGGACCGCTTAATGTCGTCGGAGGCGAACGGCGTCTCAATGTCGCCATCACCCGGGCGAAATACGCTCTCGAACTCGTCAGTTCCATCAAGGCTAAAGACATCGATGAAAGTAAGACGACATCGCATGGCGTCCTCTTATTGCAGAAATACCTCCGTTTCGCTGAGAATCATGGCGAGATCGCCATCCCTTCTACGAACGCCAATGAAGCCCTCCTCAAAGACATCAGCGCCTTCATCGAGAAGCAGGGCTATGAGACCCTCCTCAACTATGGCGAAAGCTTAGGCAAGATTGAAATCGCCGTCCGCGAAAAGGGCGCCAAAGATTTCCTTTTAGCCATTGAAACCGATGGCAGTCTCTTCCAAAGAGCCCGAACCGCTCGCGACCGAGATGAACTCCGCCCGGCGATTCTCTCCCTCATGGGATGGAATTACCTCCGGGTCTATAGCGAAGCCTGGTTCAAATCACGACCTCAAGAAGAAGCCTTAATCCTTGAAGCCTTAAGAAAAGCCAAAGAGAAGAAAGCCCAAGCCCCGAGCGAAGACCTCCCTTCCGAAGAAGCCCCCGCAAAAGAGGAAGCTACTAAAGCCCCGACGGTTCAAAATGACATCGCCCCGAGCAAAACCCCAGCGAAGGCCGTTTCCTTTATGCCCTACGAAATCGATACCAGCATCGTCAATCCTTATGTCGTCTTTAAACGCGGGGTCCTCTTCCGCCACGTCGAAATGATCGCCCTCACGAATAAGATCCTTTCTCTCATCACACTGGAAGGTCCGATTGATGGAGCGATGCTCTACCGCCGCTTAGCTCATCTCAAAGAGAGCGAGCCTTATCCTGAAGGCGCGAATGACTCGATTACGACTCTCGTCGAGCATCTCCATCTTCCTGGCGTCAAAGAAGACGAAGGCTTCTTCTACCGCGATTCGAAGAGCCATCCCTTCGCTTTCCGCGTTTATGATCCTGCTGAAGGCGAACCGCGTAACCCCGAAGATATTTCTCCCAAAGAGCTCGCCGATGGCATCAGCGCCCTCTTAAAGAAGAATGGGCCAATGAAGAAAGAGGACCTCTTCCAAGAGCTCGCCCGCCTCCTCCACTACACCTCAAGCGATCAGAAAGAACGTTATTACTTCGAGGACACGATCGTCAAAGACGATACCCTCTCGATCGACCTCAACGATAACGTCATCTATACGCCCAATGAAAAATAGCGACCTCCTCAGGGAAGTCGCTATTTTAATATTCCAACAAAAAAGGCGCTAGAGTCTAATGACAAGTATCCCAACGCTAAGACCGCGGGATACTTCGCCCACTTAGGCTAGATAGCACCTCTCTCTAAATCCCTAACTCCACGTTAGGTATTTCCCCAAAGGATTGTCCTGCAATACCTTTGTGGTCCTATATGATGCCAAAGACCATTTTAAAAATCAAGAAGAATTTGTAAGCCCTTACTTAAACTTTACATTTACTCGTTTGAAATTATGAGTACTCACTATTTTCTAGAAATACAGGATTTGCTATTTTTGAGTGACCACCTGCAAATCGGAAAAGCCTTTTCTCACGGCGATGTTGAGCAAAAACGTAAAAAATGCAGCTGCTTTTCCTCAGAGAATAAAGTCTTCCATTGTTTTAAAGATTCAGCCCTTTTTTAGCGGCTTTCTTTTTTCTTGGAGAAAGAATTGGAAGGCGATTGCGCAGTTCGAAGATCCAGCATCGCTTTTCCTCGAGTTACGTTCCCAGACGGTCTTCTCGATATCGTATGGATTGAAATCCTATCCCAAAGAAGTCCAAGGCAGACCTCAAGTCCTCCGAAGAGCAAAACGTTATTCCCCGGGGTTTTCTTCTTCATCCCCTGCCGCGTTCATATGGATTCGTTAGAACGGAGAAAGAAAAAACGCGATGCCCCCTAGAAAGGACAACGCGAGTTTGGGTAAAAATAAAAGGCGCTAGATTCTAATGGCTCATATCCCGATCACGAGATCCGGCGGGATATGTTGCCCACTTAGCTTTGATAGCACCTCAATCCACCAATGCCTGATTGGCGATCCCCCGAACAGCCCATTGACTAGCAATGTCTTTCAGGTGCATCCATATTGCCACAGAATCTTTCAATGTCAAGCCGAATGATTTTTTCTTTGCAAGTTCCTTACAATCGCTTCCCCTATCTTCGCCTGTGTTTATCTCCTAGAATAAGGAAGAGTCCCATGAAGGAGAATGCCATGAAGATCGAGCACGTTTGTATCAACGTCGCTGATATCGAAAAAGAGAAAGACTTCTATTGCCAACTTTTTGATTTTCGCCCCAGCGCCAAATATCACAATGCGAAAACCGGCTGGGAAAACTATTTCCTTTCTTCGCCAACGGGCGAAGCCAGGCTTGAACTTCTCTCCCATGAAGGAATGGCTTTAAAAGAGAAAGACCGAACGATGAGCGGACTGGTCCACCTTTCGTTTTCTCTAGATAGCAAAGAAGCCGTTGACGAAATGACGACGACAATCGTTGGAATGGGGTTAACTCTTCTCCGAGGACCGCGCGTGACAGGCGATGGTTATTACGAATCTTCTTTTCTCGATCCCGAAGGCAACATGATCGAACTGACGATTTAACGAAAAAGAAGAACGAAACCGTGACCGCCGCTCAGCTTTTGATCAACAAGCACTTAAAATGATACTTTCAAACTAAATTCTACCGAATAACGCTCTTCTTAAAGCCAGTGTAAAAATTTAGAAACCAACTCTTCATGAACTCCCTATTCCTTTTTTTAAAAGTCGTGATAATCTATTGAGGCTGATTTGGTGTTTAGGCCCCTAATTCACCAAATTAGCATTTTTTTATCCTTTCGACTCCTTCTCGCTTTTTTCCTCAAAAGAGGAGTAAAGGAAACGAGAAGGAGTTTTTTGATTACTCACGAAAAAAGACGACAAAAAAATCCCGTCCCCAAGGGGCGGGTTTTTGGCATCCTCGTTAACGCGTCTGGCGACTGACGTTCAACTTAATGCTCTTTTACTATAGGCAATGTTTTGAAGATTTAAAGCATAATTTTTCAAAGATTTCACTAAATGATATTTTGCAACCAAGTTTAATTATATTCGTATCTTTTTCTGATTTGAAAATGTCGGTATTTAAAAGCATTTACTTTTATTTTCATTGTTTACATTTCCTTTCCGAATGGGCAAAACAAAAGCAAGAGCGATTTTTACTTAGGGGCCTTCAAAATCACTCTTGCGATTATATTGTAACTGCTTTTTCGTTAATCTACATTAATTTTCGTAGAATGTTTTATCGATTTATCGGAATCGAATTTCTTTACTGACATTTTCTTTTCTCCTTTGCTCTTGTTTCCTTTTCAAATCTCTTATAATGGAGAACGTGAACTTAAAACGTTCGATTCGTTATCTTTATCTCCTCTACGCCCTCTATGGTCTTCTCGGACTCGCCAGCGCCTTAACCGCCTTACTTTCTTTTCTGATTTCCCCGCGAATTCCTGAAGGTGTTTCGTCACTGAATTATTCATCGATTTACGAAACGAAAAAATCCGTTGAGATTCTGATCTACGCTTCTTTCTTTTCTTATGGGGTCTTTGGGATCATCCACCAAGAAGGACGAACCAAAGCGGCCTTCTATGTCCCCCAATGGTTTCTCGCTATCGGGGGCTTTGTTCTCTTTATTCTTTCCGGACTCGAAATTTTTCTCTGTGCGACCCCCGAAGCGGGCGAAGAAGCCATTTCCTATTGGCTCAAAGCCCACTACCTCGGTCCCGTTTATCTCATCTCCTTCGTTGGTGGGATCCTTTTGATCCGGGCCTATCAAAGGGAAGACCGAGGACAGCACTTTCTCAAAGAAGGCTATATTGGCCTTAGCTTTCTTTTCCCTCTTTTCGTCTATGACCTCGTCCTCTTTGCCCTCGATGTTCTCAATTCCAAGATGGAGGTTCTCCCCATCGTCATTACGACCTTCCTTTTCGCTTTCCGTTTATCCATTTTCATCCTTTCGTATTTTGCCCTCTCCGAAGCGGATGAATGATTTTTATCGTTCGCTTCTTCTATAATAGAAGCCATGAATAGTTTAGAGACCTTTGTTCACGATACGCTGGCGTTCGATGAAAGCGGGCATGGTTACGATCATGCCGTTCGCGTCCGGGATTTAGCGCGGAAGATCGCTCGCGAAGAAGGGGGCAATCTCCGCATTATCGAAGCGGCGAGTTTGGTCCATGACACCATCGATTCCAAACTCTTTTCGAATACCGAAGAGCGCATCTCGTTATTAAAAGTTGCCCTCCAACAAGCAGAATATTCTTCCGAAGAAATCCAATCTGTGATCACGATCATCGCCCATCTCTCGTGGCATCTTCACGATACGAGCGAAAAGACGATCGAAGCCAAGATCGTGAGCGATGCCGACCGCCTTGAAGCCCTGGGGGCGATTGGGCTTATCCGCACGATTGAATTTGGAGCATCGCACCACCGCAAATTCTATGAAGAAAAGAATTTGCTCCGCGATGGAAAAAGCGTCTCTTTCGCTCAAAGTAGCGAGACCACCTTATCTCATTTCTACGATAAGCTTTTAAAGCTCGGCGATTCTTTCTATACGCTTACAGGCCAAAAACTCGCTGAGGAGCGAATTGCTTTCTTAAAAACCTTCTTAGACGAATTCTATCGCGAAATCGGCGAATGAAGAATTTTCTCGGCCTCTTTGAGTTCGTTTTCTCCTTCGAGGCGAAGACTCCGATAGCTCAAGAAAAAGACGAGGCAAAGAACATCGAGGACGACGCTCCCATAAAAGAGGTATTGTCCAATCTCATGAAAATCCATCGTTTGACCAAACCAGACGAAATTAACGTGAATTATCTCTGCAAAAAGCCCACCAATGAGTGAAATAGCGAAGATAATGGAAAAGACAATTTGACCTGTTTTGCCCTTTTGTTTCTTCATTTCGCCCGAGCTTTTCAAAGCCTTGGCTTTTTCTTCAAGAAGGTTTTCGCTCAAAGCAAGAAGCTGATCATTTTTCATGACTCTTAGCGTATTTCACTTCGGGGATAAATGCAATGACACTCCCAAGCGAAATTCCGAAGATGATGAAAGAAGAAAAAAGATACAGCCAATAAATGAGCGGGGCGGCTAAAGGCGAAGCGAAGGCTTCACCATTTAAACCGCTCACATAGGTCATGATGCTCATGAAGGCGTAGAGAAAGCTGACCACAAGGATGGCGGATTGGATCCCGAAGAGAATAAAGACGAAAGTTCGCTTTCTTTCCCGCTGGGCGAAAAGGCATCCCAGAAGGGCGATATCGAAGAGCAACAAAAGAAAAAGAAGGACGTTATTCCCTCCGAAAAAACTCGCCACGTCTTTTTCATAAACGAGTACGAAAAGAAGAATCAACATGGCGTAAACCATCACCAAGCGGGTTATGCTCAAGAAAATGAAGAGAGGTCTCTTCTCCTCAAAAGAAGAATTCTTAGTCTCGTCTTTTGTTACAGGGGCATCCTTCTCCACGGTCGTTACTTCATTTTTCGGAAACTCTTTCCCACAATGGGGGCAATAACGATTATCTTCGCCTAAAAGAAGACCACCGCAATAGGGACACTTCGCCGACATATTCTTTGTTTCTTTTTCCATGATGAAAACTCTCGACATCTTATTAAGAGGCAAGGCATGAATTTTGTTGGAAAAAGAAAAAGCCATCACGCCTTCGCGTGACGGCTAAGTCTTTCATCCTCGTTTGAGGCCCCTTTAGAAAGGGACAACATTCATTGGATGTTTTCAATCGTTAATAGGCTTTGGCAAAGTAAGCGACGACTTTCGCTTCTTCTCCGCAAACGGGGCATTTGGTTCCTGGAGCCGGAATCTCTTTGGCGAGGCAACGCGCTGTTCCGCCATTGGTGAGTTCTTTAATCTTCAACTCGCACTCTTCTTTTTCACAGAAAGCCATCTTGACGAAGCCGCCTTTGTTTAGTGCGGCATTGAGTTCGTCAATCGAATGGGCTTCCGCGATATGCGAATCCAAGAAGGCTTTAGCTTTTTGATACATCGCTTCATGAATCGAGGCGAGAATCGCAGGGATTTCTTGTGGTAACGTCTCGAGCTTCGTGACGCTCTTTTCGCCATTGACACGCTTGGTCAAGACGCATTCGCCCTTGGCCAAATCGCGCGGGCCAACTTCGACCCGAAGCGGAATGCCTTTCATCTCGTACTCGGCAAACTTCCAGCCCGGCGTCTTGCTCTCATCATCATCGAGTTTGACCCGGACATTTTCTTTCTTCAAGCTCTCGTAGAGTTTCTTGCAGGCATCAAGAACGCCCGCTTCGCTTTGACGAATCGGAACGATCACGACTTGAATCGGAGCGACGGCCGGTGGGAGAACAAGACCGTTATCATCGCCATGCACCATGATGACCGCGCCGATGAGACGAGTCGAGGCGCCCCAAGAGGTTTGCCATGGAGTCTCCAAAGCGTTATTGCGGCCTTGGAAGGTGATGCCAAAGGCTTTTGCGAAGCCTTGACCTAAAAGATGCGAGGTGCCACTTTGCAAGGCCTTGCCATCGTGCATCAAAGCTTCAACCGTGTAAGTGTTTAAAGCGCCAGCAAAACGTTCGTGCGGCGTCTTTTCGCCCGTTAAGAAAGGAATGGCGAGAAGGTCTTTGCCGCAATCGTCATAAATCTGCAAGAAATCCTTGGCATTCTTGTCAGCTTCTTCCCGGGTCTCGAAGAGACAATGCCCTTCTTGCCAAAGGAACTCGGCACCCCGTAAGAACGGACGGGTGGTCTTTTCCCAGCGAACGACGCTGCACCACTGGTTGTACATCTTCGGCAAATCGCGGTAGCTCGAAACGAGCCGCTTATAAAGGTCACTGAAGAGAATCTCCGAGGTCGGACGAATGACCAAAGGATCGGCGAGTTTTTCACCGCCGCCCATCGTTGCCACCAAGGTTTCCGGAGCGAAGCCTTCGATGTGCTCTTTTTCTTTGTTAAAGAGCGAGGTCGGAATCACGCAAGGGAGATAGACGTTCTGAGCGCCATTCTCTTTGAAGCGTTTATTGAGATAGTTCTGGATTTCTTCCCAGATGGCATAGCCATACGGGAGATAATCAATGAAGCCTTTGACGGAAGCGTAGTCCATCAATTCGGCTTTCTTGCAGACATCGGTGTACCATTTGGCGAAATCGACATCACGCGCGGTAATCGCATCGTTTTTCATCATAGCCATAATCTTGTTATTTCCTTTCCTTCATCGCTTTCATGCGATCGAGGTTCTTTTCATTGAGCGGTCTAAACATCGCATCGTAGGGGGCGAAGACATCGCTCGAGATATAAGAGATGCCGCTCGAGACCACGAGTTCGAGCGAGGTCCAGCTCATGAGGGAACTCGCTACGATGGGCTTATTGTAGTGCAATAATTTCTCCACGAGGGCATGAAGTTCAACTCGGACCTTCGTATCGATGTTACTTTCTTCGCTCGTTTCGGCGAAATCAACGAAGAAGTCATCGCACTTTTCATAGATCTTGCTATCGAGAAGAAGCGTCTTCCCCGAGAGGATGACCGCGACCTCGAAACCAGAATCATGAATCTCATTGAGTGTCTCGAGGAAGCGTTCAAGACCCGCCTGGTCGACATTCACCGCGATATCCGCTTCGGCGAAGAGGAAGACGAGATTGGCTTCCTTAGCATCGCGGAAGTGCGAGAAGAACGGCACGAGAAGCGACCGTTCAGCCATGCGGACCGGATAGAAGAGCTTTTGGGTTTTGTTATCGCGTTCATTGACGAAACGCGGCACCAAGTTTTTGGCAATCGCGGCGAAGAGGTTCTTGTCATCTTTGGCTCGGACGGCGTAGTTTTTAAGCTCTTCAATCGAAGCGAAGGAGGTATTCAGTGGGGTCGCTCGAGCTAAGAAGCCCATCACCTTCAGCTTGTCGCAATTGAAGACTGGTCGATACGTGTAAGCCAAACGCTTTTCGTAAATGATCCGTTCGACCTCGCTTCGGAAATTCATGATATCGTTCTGGTCGAAGTCCTCGGCACCCTTCTTGTAGAAGGAGATGACACTGGTGGTGTCGTAGGCGCTTGAGGCAGCCCGCCGCGCTTCTTGGAGAATCGCATCCGAGTCCCCTAACAAATCGCGGTTTTGGACAATACCCGAACGAACCTCATAAGGGATTTCGTGGCGTTTCCGAAGCGTCTGGAAGGAACGGTTGGTTCCGTTAACGACCCGGAGGGCGAAGTTAATGGCTTGCGAAGTTTCAAGCATGTCGAAGTTCGCCACGATCAGTTCGTTGTCACTCGCTTGAATCAGCTTTTGATTGCCCACCACATAAGGGGCGATGGCATTGCGGAAACGGAGAGCGACATCCGGAGTGATTTTGGCTTTTAATTCCGCGTCGCTCAGTGCTTGATTGCCAACCTTAACGGGCAAAAGAGAAAAGCAGAAGGTGATGCCTGTCTGAACGCCATTGGATTTCACGGCTTGGGCAAAATCGCCTTCGGTCGAGAAATGGGAGATGGAAGAACCCATCTTTTCATTCCCGTCATAACGGAGGAGATAACTTTCGAGGTGAATAATGCCTTTCGAAGGATCTGCTTTGCTGATTTTAAGGAAGGACGGCACTTGGCGTTTTTCTTGGTGGAAAATGATATCGGTTTGCAAATATTGCGGCGCTTGTTTGCCATCAAGAATTTCGCCGATCCACTCTTTGACCCGCCGCTGCTCTTTGCTCGGGAAGGAAGCATAAAATTTTTCGAAATTGATGCTCTTGACCGTTTTCATATCGGAGAGATTAAAATAGCGGACGTTATTTCGGGGCGCATCAAGCCGATAAACCCGAATCGTCGAAGTCTCTTCTTTGATGGTTTGGAGATAGGTCTTGTCGTTCTTCTCATTCACCCAAAAAGTCACGATCAAAATCACGACGGTGACCGCTAAGATTGTCCCAAAAAGAATATAAAAGAACGGCTTCCAGCTCCGCATGCCGGTGAAGAAGCCTTTGATGACTTCCCAAGCATCCTCGTACCAGGCGCTCAAGATGATGGCTTTGAAAAAGAGAAACGAACTCATGGGTAGCATTTTAGCACGTATGCGCCCGCGAGCGTACACTAGAGAACGAAATAACAAGTTTTCTTGTTGTGCGGATTAACGAGTCGCGCTATCATTAACCCCGCTGGAGAAGTACCCAAGTGGCCGAAGGGGTCAGTTTCGAAAACTGATAGTGGGTCGTAAGGCCCAGCCAGGGTTCAAATCCCTGCTTCTCCGCCATCCAGTATAAAAGCCTAGGCATTGCCTAGGTTTTTCGTTTATTTACCCCAAAATTTTGGGCCCAAAAAGCCATAAAAGAAGGGTTCGATTGCTGGCAAGAGGAAAAGGAGGACTAGTCTCCTCATTCCATCTTCGAGGCTCTTTTTCGAAAGCCCCTGCAAATCCCCTATTTTCTTTGCAAAAGCCGCTTCTTTTAAAATCACTCGGGCGAAAAAGCCGACTGCCTTCGCCCCGTTGTTTTTCGTCTCAGTATGAAGACAGCAGTTGACTGATTTGCTCGACGTGATTCCCATAGGCGAGAAGCAAATGATTGCCATACGGGTTATCGAGATAAGGCGCCACCGGGTTATCGAAGTGAACCCGAATCTGGCTTCGGCAGAGACAGCCTTCCGTCAAATTCTCAACGATCTCGCCCGATGAAAGATGGAAGTCCACCAAGTTGTTCGCGATTTTTAAAATCGTGACTTTGCCGGGGACAAACACTCCCCGAACTCCGATGCCAAGATCGCTTTCATAATGGGTTAGAAGAGAATAGCCATTCTTCGCCATCATTAAAGGCAGAGTGCAATGGGCTAAAACCATCGTATTGTCTTTGATCGACACCGACGAAGGATTACATTGAAAGGCGGGCTCCCCTAGCGAGCGCAATAAATGCATGCTGATCAGCGAGGCCTCGTCCCCTTCGCATCCCGCGGAAACTCCTTCGCTATTGAGAAGCGCTAAGGCAAGACAAGACGTATTTTTATAGATCCCTAAAAGGTCAAAACAGCGGATCGTGAAACCTTGTAATTGGTATTTCTCCACCAGCCGTTTTAGGGCTCCATAAATCCACAAAGCCCCTTCCAAAACCTCTTTCGAAGGCGCCTTGCCTTCAAGATCTTTTGGCAGATGTTCTTTCGGGTAAGAACGCTTATCGATCTCCGCCTTTAATTCATCCATCGAAATATCAACGAAATGAAGACCAAAGCGGTTTTCCGCGAGGGCATAATCCACTGAAGAGGCAATCAGCCAATTCGAAGGCTTGCCGATAACACCGAGCTTGGCGTTGGAGAATTTTCTTCGAGCATCGTAGAGCCACGAAATCTGGGCAATCTCCGCTTCGATTTCTTTAGGAGAACCATAAAGGATTTTACCTTCGAGACCTGATTGGTGAAGAAAAGACAGGATCTCAAGGGCGCTGGCCAAGGAGTTTGAATCCCCTTTGGTCAAAAGGTAATACGGGGCGGGGTAGTTTTGGTAAATCTTGATGAAAGGCGCTTCCGAACCCCCGCTTTCGATGAAGAAAAGGAACGGCGCGTTCTCCCGAAATTCATCCCGATAAAAATGGTAATGGCCGCTGGGGTTGATCGCCGATAAAAACACCGCGGAAGTCGCATCGACTTCTTTCGCTTTTTCTTTGCTGAGGGCGTTTCGTAATGAAATTAAAGAGATATCCATAGGTTGATTATAAAACCATCTTCGTCCTCCCGGAAACTCCAAGGGCACAAAAGTGTCTTTTCACTCTTGCATAATTGAAGAAGACAAGGATAATTAAAGCGAACTTAATGGGAGGTTCAGTCATGAAAAAATTTGGTACGGCGTTGATTTGTGGTCTTGTCATGGTTCTATTTGGAATTGTTGGGATCATTTTGCCAGTGGGAGATGGAATCATTACCATCGAAAACGTTACTGGTAAGGCCAATGTGGCCAGCAAAGATTCCGGCTACAGTTATATTTTTGGCAACGATTCGACAAATATGGCCCCCGGATTACTAACCGCTTGGATTTTCTTACTCGTTGCTTTGCTCGCTGGTGTCGCTGCTGTTGTTCTAGTCTTTTTGAAAAAAGACAAGAAAGTTGCTAATTTTTCCGGCACTGGCCTTTTGTTTGCTTGTGGTGGCTTGTTCGCTTTCATTGCTGGCATTCTCTTCTTCTGTGCTAAGCCTTTAAGTGGTCTTTCCGACAACGCCCTTTTGATTTACAAGTTAGGCGCAGGATTTGTTGTTGGTGCCATTTGCGCTCTCGTTTCCGGCTTAGCTGGAATTGCCGCGTTCGTCGTTCCGACTTTCTTAAAGAAATAAGGACCACAATAACAACAAAAAGAATCGCCAGAAAACGGCGATTCTTTTTTTATTTTATCCTACTTGGATTTTGCTCCTTTGTAGGCGTCGAGATTCGTCTGCAAGAGGGCGAGATAACCATTGTGGCGCAAGGTGTAATAAAGGGCGTCGCTCCGCTCACTCCGAACGATCCGCTTCCGAATGATGTTCACGAGGTACATCAAGGAGAGGTGAATGTTTTGCCGGCAGAGGATATCGAGGTCATCGGCGTTCAGCTGCGGGTCGGAGGAGGCAAAGAAATATTTCAAGGAATCGAAAGTGTCCTTCATGAGAAGATCGGCGTGGTCCATATCGACGAAACAAGAATTTAGATAATCGAACACGTAAAGAATTTCATCCGGATATTCCTTTAAGAGGACATCGTTCTTCTCGCGATAGATCTCGAGCCCTTTGCTGAAATTGTCTTCCATGAGCGAGGTGGGCACGCCAAAATACGTGTAGATCTGTTGCCAAGCGTAATCAAAGCTGGCGTTCAATAAGCCTTGCTTGGTGATGAAATGAGAGAAAAAGACGGGCTCAGAGATTCCGAGTTTCTTGGCCAAAAGCTTGGTCGAGATATTGCTGATGCCTTCCTTGGCGTTCATTTTGATGACCGCCGAAAAAATCTTCGTCTCAAGATTAAGGATTTTGCGCCGCCCCATAACGTGAACTCCCCTAATAATTATTTGACTGGTTTAACGAAGAAACGACCATAGACTTGGGCAAGATCAATAACCTGGACGAAAGCGGAAGGATCTTCTTTTTTGACCAATTTTAATAAGGCATTCACTTCGCTCGAGGAAACGACCATCGTGAAGATATAGCGCTCTTTGCCGGTATAGACGCCAATGCCGGTGACCATCGTCGCGCCATGCGGGAGAGTGGCGATGAGCAAATCGCCCAGCTCCTTCGTGGAGGTCACCACTTCGACTTTGACCTTCTTGTTGCGGACGTTAATCGTATCGACCACGAACATGCCGACCAACATATAAAGTCCAGAATAGAAGACACGGCCAAACGCCGCCGCGGACAAGGTCGGATCCCATTGGGCTTTCCAGGACGTCATTAAGGCGAAGAAAACGACGGTGACCGAGTTTAATAACACCGAATATTTGCCCACCAAGACGTTTTTCTTTAAAGCGATATAGTAAGCGATGATATCGATTCCGCCGGCCGAGATATCGACCTTGAAAGCCAAAGCCGACGAGAGGCCCGTCATAACGCCAGCGAACAAAGCCCGAGCCAATAAGCCGCCGTTATCCGAAACGAATTTGGCCATGAATTGAAGCCAAGGGATGTTATCGATCGTGAACATCTTCATGAAGAGCGACACTTCAACAACGTTGATGAAGGTGAAGATGCCAAAGCGTTTGCCAATCTTCAAGAAAGCCAACAAGAATAACGGAATGTTGATCACGAAATACAGCACCGAATAAGCCAAGTGTTCATCAAGCGTGCCACCCTCGGTGGTGCTGTGCCAGCCACAAATTTCCATAAAGACCGTGATGACCTGGCTCACGCCCGAGATGCCTCCGGCGACCAACTTCACCATTTCGTTGCCATTGGAATCGATAACCTTGCTGCCTAAATCCATGAAAGCGTTAAAACCAAAGGCAAAGCAAAGGGCGCTTAACGTGCATACGATAAAGGTCCAGCTATAATCGGCAATCCCCCGGGCCACCGGATGGTCAAGCATCCAGTTTTTCTCTTTTTCTCTCAACTCTTCAATTTTAACTTTAACCATAAAGATAGTTGAATTATATCCTCACCCAAAAAATAAACAATATGACCACGCCTTTTTGCGAAAAAGGGGCAAAAACGCTTCACTTTGTTCTTTAGGTGGAGTTCGAAGCAAACCCGCAAATGTTAAACCCTCCTTTCGGAGGTAGCGAAGCGGATTATTTTCGGTTATATTTAAGGAATAAGGTAACCCATGGAAAATAAAAAGAAGAAAAAACATACCGGACTGATTGTTTTTCTTAGCTTGTTTACGGTTCTCATCGTCATCCCCGTCGTAGCGATTTACGCTTGCTTTTACGACAGCACCACCGCCACTTTCGTGGGCAAAGATAATGTCGATACCGCCAGCCTTTATAAAGCCAAGGCCGTCGATGCTTTCGATAGCACCGCCACCAGCCATAAAATTTCCTTCACTGTCGGCGAAGATGATTTGAACCAACTTCTTTATCAAGCCAGCCAATCCCTCCCCGAGAACACGAAAGGTTATCTCAAGAAATTCACCGTTTCGATTCAGGATGACGCCTACCATTTCTATCTTGATGCGACCTTTGGGGGTTTCTTCCAAACCCGGATCGATATCAAGACCACCCTCAGTGAAGTCAAAGATGCCGTCAACCCTGAAAATGGCTCCTTCGTTTTCAAGATTGAGGATATGAAAATCGGCCGCATATCCGGCATGGATTCCTTAGCGCTCCAACTCGCCGGTTCCTCTTTGAATGACGCGACTTTAACCTCGTTATTCCAAAATGCGGGGCTCAACATGGAAGTCTCTTTATCGAACAAAACCATCACGTATACGAAGAAGGCGATGATTCAGGATCTCGAAAAGCAAATCGGTGGCAGCACCAACGCCATGTATTCGGCGATCCTCAACGACTTTTTAAAGGATGACTTGCTGGGCTTTGATTTTTATTCGAGCAAAACTTTAAGCGTCAATATCGCCCTTGAAGATTTGCATACCAACGCCACCTATTGCCCCGCCGATAAAACTGCTCCCCTTGATGTCAGCGTTTTCCGGGGCCAAGTGAAAACCTTGCTTGATCAAGGCGCAATCGAAGCGGACGAAACCAGCGAAGGCTATGTCTTCGATTACCTCATCCGCGGCTATGATAAAGCCAGCGACACCACCAAAACTTACCTCAATGCGAAAACCCGAGATTTTTCGAGTGTCGGCATTAGCGATATCACTGCTTACCAAGGAGCGATCAATTATAGCGTGAGTTCGATTCCTTCCTTGGTTCAGCAAGACCTCGAGACTTCGGCTCAAGCGGGTTTCACCTCTTCGACGATTGCCAGCGTCAGCGAAGACGAAATCACCGCTTATCTCGAGACCACTTCCATTTATGGATATTCCTATATTCTTTCGCGGCAAAAAGATGACGCCACCTATAAGGTCAACGCCGTGGCGGTTGATGACTTCTATGCCCAGATCGTCAATGATCACCTTTATCTCATCATCGGAGTCAATATCAACGGCTATGAGACTTCCATCATTTTCGATACCTTGCTCCAGCCGAATAGCCCTCAATATCAGATCACGCTAAAGACCGATAAAGTCTACTACGGCAATAAAGAAGCCAGCGGCGAACTCAAGGCTTGTTTCTACGATTTGATCAATCAGTCTTTTGCCGATTCCGGCTGGATGAGTTTCAATGACGATTCCACTTCGGCGAACTATGGCCAAATCACTTTGGATTTCTCAACGGCCATCACCACTTCGACCTATTACCCCGCCCTTCAGTTAGCTGAGACTGCCCAAAGCAAGAGCGTCGCCATCGCCCTGAGCGGAGCGGATATCGCCAGCACTGGCGAATTACGCCTTAATCTAGAATAAAGTCCCTTTCGCAATATCTTTGCAAAAAGCCTTTCGTTTTCACAAAACAGCCTTGTTTCGTTTTTGAAAAGGAAAAGGTATCACTCGGTAGAAATTCTCATTCATTCCTCGGTTTTTCTTTTTCGAATTTGGCCAAGTCTTTCCTTCCAAAAAGGAAATCGCCAGAAAATTTTTGCGCCTCTTGTTGCCACCCTAGGGGAGTGATGATATTATTAACACGCTGTTTCTTAGAAACAGGCTACTTTTTTGGTTAGAGGGAGAATGAAAATATGATTATTTTAAAGGCTATCGGCGCCTTCTTCGTGAAGATTTGGCGCTGGATTAAAGAGACCGCTTGGGTCCAACCGCTTTTGATTGTCGGCGCGATCTTTGCGGTCATCTTCTCCATTCCGTACATCACGAATTGGGCCAACAGCTTCACGCTCAATAGCACCAACTCCTTCTATAACGCCCAAAAGATGAACCTTGAAGGCGAGAAAGATGATAAGAGTGGTGACAGCGCTTCGGCTGCCGATGAATTAACCAACAGCATCACCGCCAACACGATTGATAACTTCTACGTCAATGGTTCGAAGACCGTCTTCGATGACACCGCCAAGAAATATGGCGAGAAGTTCTTCTTAATCTTCGCCGATTCGACGAACACCGCCTCCAAGAGCGCGGAAACCGGCTTCAAGTATCTCCGTGATAATTGGGGCAAATATGCCTACAATCCGACCGATAAAGGCACCTTCCAGTATTACACGATCTTCAAAGACGACACTTCCACCACGAATGATGATTACAAGGATAAGGGCACGGCCTTCGAGCGTTATCTCTCGATCCACGTTGACCTCTTCCAGACCACGATGCAGAAGTTGATGACTTGCCCGTATAAAGCCCGCGCCTCGGTTGGCGATGACAACTACGCCAAGTATGGATTCGATGGTTCGGATTATTCTTCCTTCCCGATCCCGAGCATCGCGTTAGTCGATTACAGCCAAGTCGCGATTGATTCCGGCCGGGCTGGCCTCAGCGAAGTGCTCTTCACAATCTCAGGCGATAACGACACCACAAAGGCGTCCTTGCTCCTCGATATGTGGAACCACTGCGATTCCGACAAAGTCGCCACGACCGCCGCGAATTATAACGCGGATGCCCAAAAGAACCTCTTCACGGTTCTCTAAATCCTTATCGAAATGAAAGATTACCGCCTCAGGGCGGTTTTCTTTTTGTATAATAAAGGCACTTATGGAAAAAATCACTTTTACCGAGTTCCCAGAACTCCGACTTGAAACCTATACGAAAGAAGCCCAGTCCTATCCTAGCGGCGAAGAAATCACCGCCTTCTCGGTGACGGCCTTAGCTCAGCACCCTCTGCTCATCAAGACCGCGGACGAAGTCCCCTTCTTCTTCTATGATCAGAAGGCCCACCTCATCGGCGGCGCTCCTCTCTCCAAGGAAGGCACCTTAAAAGAAGAGTTAAAGAAACGCATGCATGAAGTCATGGTCCAATATAACTTGAACCCTGATGATATCGTCGTGTATCTCGGACCTTCTTTAACTTTTAGCCATACCTTGGTGGATCGTCCGACCCTCTTAAAGGTGATGGACATGGGCTACCGCGCCGCGGCGAAACGCACGAGCGGCGTCGACTTCTTCGATGTGCCCGTTATGAACGTCTTGATGCTCCGCAACTTGGGTATCCCAGCTAAGAACATCTTTATCGATGCCCATGATACTTTCGAATGCGACAGCCTCCTCTATTCCAAACTTCGGGGCGATAAGAAAACGAATCCGAACGTCATCGAACTTCTGAAATAGGACCAAAAGAAAAATCGACCCGCCGGCATTATTGCGGCCTCAGGTCGATTTTTTTATTTTTTCTGGTCGTGCTTGGCGAAATAGTCGAGCACCACTTTCGGAACCAAAGGCGTCACATCGACCCCATTAGAATGCAGTTGGTTAATCGTCGAAGAAGAGATGAAGGTTTCTTCTTTCCGCGACATGAAGAAGACCATATCGATATTCGGATCCGCGAACTCGTTGGCGGCGGCTAATTGGAATTCGTATTCAAAGTCGCTGACGGCCCTTAAGCCCCGGATCAAATGCTTCGCCCCGATCTTCTTGCAATAATCGACGGTCAGCCCCGGATAGAAATCCACTTTGACGTGGGGCAGATCTTTAACCGCCTCTTTCATCATCGCCAAACGTTCTTCGACGCTGAAGGCGCTCTTCTTGGCCGGATTGACCGCTAAAAGGAGCACGACCTCATCGAAAACGCCAAGCGAACGTTTTAAAACATCCAAATGGCCATTGGTAATCGGATCAAAACTGCCGGGGTAGACTGCAACACGCATAGATTACCTCCTGAGGATCAAGACATCACTCTTGCCATAATGATAACGCTTTGCAAAGCGAAAGAGGGAGAGCGGCGCTTCGACTTCGCCTTCAAACTCCAACACGACGATGCCTTTTTCGCTCAACAAGGAATGCTCCAAAAGGTATTTCGGCACGCTCGAATAGACTTCTTTCATCGCGTAAGGCGGATCCAGAAACACGATATCAAAGACAATTTTGTTCTTTTCGAATTGGCTTAAGGCCTCTTGATAATCTCTGCAAAAAGCCTCTCCTTCGGCTTTGAGAGTGGCTAAATTCTTTTGAATGACCTCATAGGCTTCCTTCGAAGAATCAACGAGATAAGCCTTCTTCGCGCCACGGGAAAGAGCCTCTAGGGCTAAGGCGCCACTCCCGGCGAAGAGATCGAGGACGACCGCCTCAGGAAAATCCTGAGCCAAGGCGTTGGCCACCGCTTCCCGAACCATCGATTTGGTGGGGATCGTCAAACTCGCGGGGGTTTGAATCACCCGTGAACGATAAATTCCTCCCGCGATCTTAATCATCAAAAGATCCCTTCAAATAAACTCTTCTTCCGGAAGGGGGCGTAGAGAATGTCATCTAAGGCCATGTAAAGATCCCGGACGGGGATATAAGCGGCGTTATAGGCTTGGGCCAAGGGATGTTCATCCAAAGCAAGTTTGGCCTGATAAAGAGCCTGTTGGAGTTGGAGTGCTTCGGGATCGGTTTCTTTATGGTAGGAGAGGACATCTTCATAAGCGCGTTCCGCGGCGTCTTTTTTCTCGGCCAAAACGATGAAGGAAGGGTCGCGATAAAGAGCCTGCTCCGCTTTTTCGAGGGCGACGAGGCGCGAATCGGAGGCCAAAGCCGCTTTCAAGGCGGCAAGATCATCAAGCAATTCTTTTTCCATGCGGAGTTTATTTTAAGATTTTTTTCTCCAGCGTGCTACAATACGTTTATTATGTTAAGAATTGTCAAAGACAACGCCAAATCGATTCATTCCCCTTCCAAGGAAGTCACTCTTCCTTTAGCAAAAGAAGATAAAGCCCTTCTCGACGAGATGATCGCTTACCTTCGCGATAGCCAAGATCCCAAAGCCCGGGAAGAAAACCCGAAGCTCCGGGAAGGCATCGGCTTAGCCGCCCCGCAAGTCGGCGTCAACCGGCGAATGCTGGTCATTTATTACCCCATCAACGAGGAGCGCACCGAGTTTATCCAATACGAACTGGTCAATCCGAAAATCGTCGTCAATTCGCTCAAAAAATGCTTCTTGGCCGGTGGGGAAGGCTGTCTCTCCGTCGATGAGCCGCATCCGGGCAAGGTCTACCGCGACTTCCGGATTCAGGTCAAAGCCTATAACGCCTTGATCGGCGAGAACGTTCTCATCAAAGCCGAAGGCTATGACGCCATCGTCTTGCAGCACGAAATCGATCACCTCGATGGAATTCTCTTCTACGACCACATCGATCCGAAAGATCCGGAAAAAGAAATTCCGGGTTCGATTGCCATCGGCTAAAAACAAAAAAGGATGGAACCCCGAAACACGAAAGTGAACAAGTCGGGGTTTCTTTTTCTTTCGATTCTGTCTCAAAGTGAAGCGTTTTCATTCGTTTTTAAACCCCTTGCGCTTGCGTGAAGGCGCTCGCGTGTTATAGTTAAAGCGCTGGTTAGTTTCGAAATAGGAATAATCATGCCGTTTTTCTTGGAGGCCATTCATGGCTAGGTTAGATTCACCTGTTAATGTGTTTGCTTTGGGCGGTTTAGGCGAAGTTGGTAAAAACACTTACTGCTTAGAAACCGATCGCTCCATTATTTTGCTTGATGCTGGCGTTCGCTTCCCCGAAGCGAATTTGCCTGGGGTTGATTACGTGATCCCTGATTACACGTATTTGAAAAATAACCGGAGTAAAATCCGCGCCCTTTTCATTACCCATGGTCATGAAGACCATATCGGTGGCATCCCCTTTTTGATTCGTTCGGTCTACATCCCCGTCATTTACGCTCCCCGTCTAGCGGCCGCTTTAATCCGGCACAAACTCGAAGACGCTCGGATTAAAGATGACGTCAAAATCGTCGAATACGATTCCAACTCGGTCATCAACATCGGCGATGAATTCAAAGTCTCGTTCTTCCGGGTCACCCACTCGATTCCGGATTCTTTTGGCATTTGCGTCGATACCAAGGAAGGCCGCGTTATCGATACGGGCGATTTCAAAATCGATTTAACTCCGGTCGGCCCGAATTTCGAGCTCGACAAATTAGCTCGTTTGGGCACCGAAGGCGTCGACTTGCTCCTCAGTGATTCGACCAACGCCGAGCTCGAAGGCTACACCCCTTCCGAAACCAATGTCCGCAGTGGCGTCGAAGAAATCTTCGACAAAGCCCCGGGCCGCATCATCGTCTCGACTTTCTCCAGCAACATCAACCGTATTCAGCAAGTCGTTGAAGTCGCCGTCGAGCATAAGCGGAAAATCTGCATTTTGGGCCGTTCGATGGAAACCGTCGTCGGCATCGCCCGCGAATACGGCTACATCAAAATCCCTGATACTTCGCTCATCAGTGATGACATGGTGCGCGGATATCGCGCTTCCGAAGTCTGCATTCTTTGCACCGGAAGCCAAGGCGAAGCCATGGCGGCGCTCTCGCGAATCGCCAATGGCGATCATAAGAACATTCATATCATCCCAGGCGACACGATCGTCTTCTCGTCCAACCCGATTCCGGGCAATGGCGCGTTGATCGACCGTTTGGTCAATAACCTCGTCAAACAAGGCGCGGATGTCAAGCAGAACTCTTTGGCTTTCTCGCTTCACTCCTCGGGTCACCCTTCAAGGCAAGAGCTTCGTCTTATGCTCCGTTTGGTGAATCCGAAGTTCTTTATGCCCGCCCACGGCGAATACCGCATGCTCAAGTTGCATGGGCAGGTCGCCGAGAGCTTGGGGATCCCCCACGATAACATCTTCCTTTGCGACAATGGCGATACCCTTGTATTGAAGAATCATCAAGTCAGCCGGGGTGGGCACGTTCCGGCAGAAGACGTTTACATCGATGGCAACGACCTCGATGGCTTATCCAGTGCCGTCATCAATGACCGAGACCAGTTGAAGAGCGATGGCATGGTCGCGGTGCTCGTCACCATTAATTCGCGCACCAACCAAATGGTGGTCCCGCCGATTGTCTACGCCCGAGGCTTTGCCGCGGCCGGGGACAGTCACGTGATCCGCCACTCGCAGATGCACGCCGAAGAAGCGATTCGCAACCTCATGAAGAGCAAATGCACCTTCAGCGACATCAAAGCGACGATCAAAAACGAAGTCTCTTCCTACATCTTCCGCAAGACTGAGCGGAACCCGATGATCATTCCGGTCATCATGAACGTCACAGAATAAGGAGAATTCATGCTTATCTTAGCTAGTGCGTCGCCGCGAAGAAAAGAGCTTCTCAAAAAAATCGCTCCTTCCTTCACCGTCATCGTGCCCGATGTCGACGAGAGGATGATTGATTCCTCCGTTGACCCTAAGGACCTTCCTGCCGAAGAGTCGCGTTTAAAGGCTTATGCCATCCACGCCCTCTACCCCAATGATTCGGTTCTCGCTTGCGACACTATCGTCATCCTCGAGGGCAAAATCCTCGGCAAACCCCTCACGGATGAGGAAGCCAAGAAAATGCTTAAGCAGGAAAGCGGCAAGAAACAAATCGTCCTTTCCGGCTACACCTTCATCGCCCCGAATAAGGAAATTACCCGCAGTGTTTCCACCGCCGTCTATTTCAATCCGTTAAGCGAAGAAGAAATCGAAACCTACGTCCAAAAATTCCATCCGTTAGATAAAGCCGGCGCTTACGGCATCCAAGATGAGGTGGGCCTCATCAACCATATCGAAGGCAGTTATGATAACGTCATGGGTCTACCGACCGAGGATATCGCCTGGCACGTCTTCGCCCGGAGTCGTTAGTTCGGAAAGATCGTCTGGTAGACTTCTTGGCAATGATCTTTGATCACTAAAGTGAGTTTGTCGCTTTTCTCGATGAATCCTGTGACACCGGCTTCCTCTAAGAGGGGCCGGTTTATTTTGCTGTAATCCCGTAAAACGACGATGATTCTTGAGCCCATCATCTCATGGGAAATAATGTTCTCGCTGCCGCCCAAAGCCGTTAAATATTTGCCTTGATCCGGTTTCACCGCGGGCGTGGCTTGCCGTTTATGGTGGAGAAAATGACTGAGCAAAAAATAGACCAAAATCACGCCAACGACGCAGACGGCGATGATCCAATAAAGGTTTTGCATGAAATAGTCGCCAGAAACAATGCCAATTGTCTTCATGGAAGGTATAATAGCACAAGAAGGAGCATTTATGAGCAACGCCATTGAAATTGAAGCTAAAGCCTTAGTTAAGAAAGCCGATTACGACAAGATTGTCAGCCTTTTTGCCGATTATCCTTCCTACAAGCAAACCAACTACTACATCGATGATGGGAAAAATACCCTCCGCAAGGAAGGCATTGCCTTACGGGTTCGTGAGAAGGGCGGTCTCTACGAGATGACCTTGAAGACCCCGCTTTCCCAAGGATTGCTCGAAAAGAATTGCACCTGGACCAAACAGAAGTTCGGTGACTTCCGCGACAATGGCATCTTCCCAGACGGCGACATCAAGCGCTTCTTGACGATGCTCGACATCGATGTGACCGCGCTCAAGATCAAGACTTCCTTGACCACGGAGCGTATCGACGTCCCCTATGAAGGCGGCAAACTCTCCATCGATGAGAACCACTATTCGGGTCAGGTCGATTACGAGATTGAGCTCGAATACAACAACGAGCCCGAAGCGGAACGTTTGCTCCAAGAGCTTTTAGAGAAAAACGGAATTCCTTTCCTTCTCAACAAGAAGACCAAGGTCTCCCGCGCCCTCGACGCCATCAAATAAGTTTCGCGAAACAAAAAAGAATCGCCGCAAAACGCGATTCTTTTTTCATTAGCCTTGCAAAATCGGCTTATTTCTTAATCTTGAGCAAACCCTGGATATCCTTCGAAGGATCGCAATCTCCAAAGGTCGGGCATTCTTCGTCGGTGCAGGCCATTTCGGCAATGCGGCGCGCTCGAGGAATGAAGGTGCGGATCTCTTCGGCGTTATAGCCGACTTGAACCCGGTGATCATCCACGATAATCGGGCGACGGAGAACCGAGGGGTTCTTCCGAATGAACTCAATTAGCTGCGATACGGTCATATTGTCGAAATCGATGTCGTTCTCCGAGACGATTTTGCTTCGCGGGGAAATAATATCATCGGTGCCGTCTTCCGCTTTGGAAATGATCTCCATCAAATCGTCGCGGGATAGTTCTTTCCCGAAAATATCCTTTTGTTCATAAGGAATATTTTGGTCATCGAACCATTTTTTAACTTTGCGGCAGCTCGAACAACTAGGGGAATAATAGATTTTAATCATACTGCCGCTATTGTATCACGGAGTCGATTTCTTAGGCGGACTTTTTTCTTTCTTTTGCCTTTTCTCGTTAGCCGAGACGAATTCTCGTAAAAAAGTCAATCCCTCGAGGATAAAATGGGTCACACTATCCCCGAAAGAAGGATTATTCTTATGGCCATGGGCGCTGTGATTGCGAAGTATCGACAAAAGAAAGGCTGGACGCAGAAGGAACTTGCCTCCCACATCTACGTGAGTGACAAGGCGGTTTCCCGCTGGGAGAAAGGCGACTCCTATCCCGACCCACAAATGATTAAAACCTTATCTGTGGTTCTCGAGATCCCTCTCAACGAACTCTTCGACGGAATCGAAATTGAAAATGATGGGACAAAGGCTTTGAAACAAAAGAAGGAAGATGATAAATATCTCCTGCAAAACCTTGCTGCCTTGATTTTTTCCCTCATCGGATTCGTTCTTGCTTTGGGAATGCCCAACCACTTTCGAACCGCCAATCCCAACACCCTCAGTTCCGCTGAGGTCGCTTCGAACATCGTGGTCGGCTGTTTCTCGCTGCTTCTTGGCCTCGCGGGTTTTCTCTTGTCGCTCTATACTTTTTTCAAAAGACGAGCGACGCTTCGCGAAGAAGGCGTGGAAAACAAAAACAGGAGTCTCTGGATTTGGCTTATTGCCCTCTTGCTCCTCTCCTTGGCCTCCATTGGCCTCGGTGCGACGTTCCTCTAATTGAAGTAAGCCCCTCAAGTCCTATAATGAACAGGTCCGACTTGGGGGCCTTTTCTTCACTCATGAGAGCTAAATTAATCGCAATCGATATCGATGGGACGCTCATTAACGACCATCTGCAGATGACCTCTTTTACGGCCGAGACCCTTCGGGGACTCCTTTCTCGTGGCCATGTCGTCATTCTCGCCAGTGGCCGCCCCTACCGCTCTCTCGCTCCCTTTTATGAGGCCATCGGTTCTCAAGACCCCATCATCGCCTACAACGGCATCCATGTCTATAATCCCAAGGATCCGAATTTTGTGCCAGTCAAACATGTTTTCCCCTCATCTTCAATTATCCGAATAGCCCAAAGATTGGAAGGCAAAATCACCTCAATGGAATGTGAAAGCGATACGATGATTTATCTTCAGCGCGAGGACGCTTACCTTAACCACTATTTCCCTTATCAGGATTTTCCCCATCAAATCGGCTCAATTCCTTCCTTGCTTCACGAAGACGTCTATACCGCGGTCTTCCGCTCAACCCATCAAAATGATCCGGCGGTTCAGGCGGCCGTTCTTTCAGAGAAGGGCATGGCTTACCGCCACTGGACTTCTTCTTTTTATAGCGAAGCCTATTTCCCAGGCGTGGATAAAGGTTCGGGACTGGCTTACATCGCCGAGAAACTCGGCTATGCCAAGGAAGACATCATCGCTTTCGGCGACAGCGATAACGATCTTGAAATGCTCTCTTATGCCGGAAAAGGCTTTGCGATTATCCATTGCAAATCCCCAACGCTTTTAGCAAATTTCCCCTCAACCGAAAAAGACAACAACCATGATGGCGTTGCCTTAACGTTAAAGGATCTTCTCTTAAAGTAGGCGACTTTTAGTGTTTTTCTTCCCGAAGTTTGTCCAAGAGATCCTGCTCTTCTTTGGCTAAAGGGCTCACGAAGGTTTTGTTTTTCAAAGCCGAAAGAACGCCGCCAACGTTTTTGAAGCTGAGCGAAGTCGCGTGCAAGAACTGATGGTCGAAACCATAGCGGCTCTTGTAAAGCCGATTGGCGGCAAAATCACCATACTTGCCATCGCCAATAATCGGATGCTGAATCGATTGGAAATGAACGCGGATCTGATGAGTTCTTCCTGTGACGAGTTCTGCTTCCACAAGGGTCGAATCCACGAAGTTCTCCTTCACGCTATAGCGAGTCAGGCTTTCTTTGCCGCCATTCTCGACTGGTGTCACGCTCACGAGACCGCTTTCGGGATTCTTCTTTAAGGGGGCGTCAATCTCGCCTTGCCCTTTTAACACGCCAGTGACAAGCGCGGTGTAGCGTTTTTCAATTTCGCTACGATCTTTAAAGAGTTCTTCGAGTTCTTTTAAGGCCGCGTCGGTCTTGCCAAAAACAACGATGCCGGCGGTATTGCGGTCAAGCCGATGGGCTGGGGAAGGGACAAAAGCGTGATTATTCGGATCAAATTCGCCTTTGAAATACAAATAATCCAATACTTTGTGGCCCAGCGTATTCCGTTTTTCGTCTTCATCGCCAATAACGAGGAGTCCCGAAGGTTTATCAACGAGCAAGACATTCTCGTCTTCATAAAGAATCGGATAAGGCAAATCCGCCTTGGTGGCTTCCCGAGGCTTGGCAAAATCCGCAAGCTGTTGATCCGTCACATAAATTCGCACCACATCCCCCTCTTGGAGGATGTAATCTTTATGAATCCAATGGCCGTTGGCTTTGATGTCTTTTTTGCGAAAGGCTTTGTAAATGTACCCTAACGGGGCTTCAGAGAGGTACCGGCGGACGAATTTTTCCGCTTTTTGACCCGAATTTTTCGAATCGATGATAATTTCTTTCATGGTGGATTGAATTATAGCATAACCAACATTGAAAAATGCCTTTCACTCACCTATAATTGCCCTTGCCACGCGAAAGACGTGGAGGAATACCCAAGTGGCTGAAGGGGCGGGCTTGGAAAGCTCGTAGGCTCTTAACCGGGCGCAAGGGTTCGACTCCCTTTTCCTCCGCCAGTGGCAAAAAATCCCGACCAAGTCTTAACTTGATCGGGTTTTCTTTTGGCAAAATGAGTTTCGTCGTCTAATCGAGCGCCGTGGTTGTGCCATCGGAGCAAATGACTGATTTCAAGGGGGTGGCATCATGCCAAGAAGAACCCTTGCTGATCTTGGCCCATTCGCTCATCGTCCCGGCATAATGCAAGGTGCCAAGGGACTCGGCGCTGTTGAAGGCGTTTTGCTCAATCGTTGTTATTCCAGCGGGAAGCGTCACGTTGTTGAGCTTCCGGCAGTCGATAAAACAACCCGATTGAATCTTCGTTAAAGCGCTCGGAATCACAATCGAAGTCAGGGCTACGCATCCGATGAAAGTCCCACTGCCTAGACTCTTCAGCGTGTCCGGAAACGACGTATCTTTGAGCGAAGAGCATCCCTCAAAGGCATCCAGTTCGATTTCCGTCAAAGATGAGGGGGCCGTAATGGAGACGAGCGATGTGGCTTCAGAAAATGCCAGCATCCCAATTTTGGTCACGCCATCGGGAATCGTATAGTCACTTCCGGAAGCGTTAGCGTAGGCGCAGACGGCGTGGTTGGCTTGGTTGATCATCGCGCGAGAATCCGTGGTGAAAACGCTATTGCCTTCTTTGAGAACGAACTTTTTAAGGGCGGGGCAGGCTGTCACCGCATCCATTGACGTTAAGGAGGCGGGGAAGGTCAGAGTCTCCAAGATGTCGCTATCGTTGAAGGCCAAGACATCAATCGCGCTCACACCATCGGGAACGATATACTCGCTCCCCGAGCCACTCGCATAAGCCACCAATGTCGTACCATTTTTAATTAAACTTCGCGTATCGCTCGTGAACTTGGAATTGCCCGAAGCCACGTTAATCGTCGTCAAAGCCGCATCGCCATAAAAAAGGGCGATTCCGGTTTGGCTTAAAGTGCTGGGAAGAAAAATTTTGGTCAAACTAAGGCAGGCTTGGAAGGCGTAAAGATCGATTTCCGTAACCCCTTCCGGGATCGTGAGTTCTTTGATTAAGGTATCATTAGCGAAAGCACTCGCCCCAATCTTCGTGAGCGAAGTCGGCAAGCTCACCTGTTCCAGTTTGTCCCAATTCCAAAAAGCGTTATCCAATAAGGCGCTCACCGGATGGGAGCCGTTCGTTCCATCATCATGGGTCGAAGGGACGATCACGGCCGGAAGATCAGCCGCATCCTCGCCAGGCTCGATTTGATAACTCGTCGAAGCACTATCATAGACAAAAGAAAGCTTCTTTAAGGATTCCGCAGCAATATCGTGAGCTGTGAAAGTCGCGGTATAGGTAACGTCGGCGCGGGCCACGACCACTTGGGGCGTCCAACCACTAAACACATAGTAGGTCGAAGAAGTCATTGCCTTCGTCGGGGTCTCGCCTTCATAAACCGGCAAACTGCCGCTCTGATAGGAAGAACTTTGAAGGAGCGTTCCATCCTCGTTGACAAATTTAATGAGGTAACTGGCCAGCGGCGAACTGAGGCCAGAAGAAGAGGCGCTGGGGTTCGAAGAAACGGTGCGACCAGCGCAAGCCGAAAGAAGCGTAAAACTCGCCAGAAGCATCAGCGTATTTTTCTCGATTTTTTTCATTCTTAGTCCTCCATAAATTGATCCTTAGGACAAATTAGAAATTATAGAAGGATCGCGGTGAAATACAAAAGGATATTTCGCCTATTTCGTCAAAAGAAGAAAAAAGGATCCTTCTCACCCCCTGAGAAAAGGATCCTACCCCTCAAATTTTGAAATACCGCCAGCAAATCCCCATCCGATTGAGTTAACCTCGCTGGAGGCCTAAACAAGCAAAGACACCACCAACGAGATAACGATCGGCCACTTTTAGGAGAGTGTCATCGGGAGTAAAACGCCCTTGGATAAACGAATTGAAGATATCGATCCGGTTATGAAAATAGCTAAAAAGAACGAAAGAATATTCTTCTTCGTTTTGGATTTGGGTCGGGCCGAAAACGCTGATGACTTTTCGCAACTGATCAAAGTAAGGAGCAATAGCTTTTAAAGCCACTTCATTATCATAATAGCTCGAGGCAAGATAGTGATGGATATAGACGGTTTCTTTCTTGAGAGAAAGAGCCCAAAGCAAAGCGGGTTTGTAGTCTTCGAAAGTCGCTTTGATTCCTTTTGTTAAAGTCACTTGGGTAATCTGATCGTTTTTTAAAGGTTCGCATGCTTTGGCGAAAGTCGCGTTCATAAGGTCGGCTTTGGTTTTAAAATGAGTGAAAATCACCGGCTCGGAAATTCCAAGCTTCTTCGCAATGGCTTTGGTCGAAACGAGCCCCGTTCCTACCTTCATGGTCATCTTCATCACTTCGGCCATGATTTTGTCGTCAATATTCGCCACCAGTTTTCGACGTCCCATACGCGCTAGGGCCTCTTTTCGGCTTCATTATAGCAAAGGGAAAAACAGGGATACACAATTATTTACAAATAGTAAACACTTTATTATTTTAATCGATGGTGTCACGTTATTTTCTATTTTGTTTCTCTATTTTTTTCCATTTTTTGTCGAGATTTTTCAAACTCTTTCAGCCCAATAAAAAACCTCCGCGATGAAGCGGAGGTTATCATCTCTTCTCGTCAATTAACTTTTCTTCTCGGCAACCGGGGTGACTTTGGCGTCAACGGCGGGAGAAGTCGGAGCTGGTGTCGCTTCAGCCGATTGAGAGATGACCTGAAGACGTTGCTGACGCCGTAAGGCCCGCTCCTCATCGATGTCGCTCTTCTTCGCGTAGTAATTGAGGAAGATGACGCTGACTAAGGCGGCAAAGAGAATGAGGATGACGCCAAACCAACGGTAGTTCATCTTCATCACGTTCTGGAACGAAGCTTCGCCAAGAAGGATCCAGTTTTCACTGGACTTGAGCGGAAGGTAATCTCCGACAATGCCGAAGACGACCATCGTTAAACCCGCGATAGCGATGCTGCCGGAGATTACGCTCCAGACGATCTCGCCTTTCGCCAGTTTATTTGTCTTTTCTTGTTTCACTTCTTCCATGATAAAACTTCCTTAACTTCGATTAGGCTTTCGGGGCGCCGGTCTTCGGATCGATTTCCGTCGGCTCGCCTTCGACTTTTTGAGCAGTCGGAGCGGCTTCTGGAGCGCCTTTGATCTTCTGATCATCGTTCTTGGCTTGTTCAACTAAAGCGTTGATGAGCGGAACATAGATCTCACGGAACGGCGGTTCGACTTCGCGGACATAACCCGCAACGGCATCTTGAGTCTCTTTGATGATATCCGGGAAGCTCTTGCCCATCGGCAAATCGCGACGTCCCGTCATGAAGTCCACCATAAGGAAGACTTTGTCTTGGACCGAGTTGAAGCGCTCATCAGTGAGATGGGAGTTGGCCCGGACCACGTTCATATCTTGGATCGTCTCATTGATATCGTTGCCAATGAAACGCGAAGCAGCAGTTTCTTCGCCTTTCGCTTCACGACGCGCTTGGTTGTAATCGCCAAAGAGTTTGACGAGTTGAGCGCTTAACGTCATATAAGCGACGCCACGATAGAGCCGTTCTTCGGCCGCATCCACCGCTGCCGCCTGGGCGACATCGATGTTGTTCTTCTTCGCATCTTGGAGGATGCCAAGAACCATGGCTTCCACGTTCTCATGGATCGGTAAAACGCCCTTGAAAATGGCGAGGTGCTGCGCGTGATCGACGCGTAAGCCATCATCGGCCAATTTCAAGATGGTCGAGGAATCGCCATAAACCTGATCATAGAAATCACGGATGGTCTTCTCGAGATTCTTGCCGTTATCGCCCGAGCGATCAAGGATGCTCTTCAGCGGAGTCGGCTGTTCGACCTCAACGAGAATCGACCGTTTCTTTTCTTTGAATAAAGCGACATCATACGCATCCTTCGGTAAGGTGTATTCGAGGGTATCCCGGACCACGACCTTGTAATGGATGAGCGTCGTCAATACTTCGGAAATCTGATTCATTTGGAAATGCTTCCTTCCTTTTTTACTTCGGAGACCTTGCTATTCTCCTCCGATGGGTAGATATAGTCTTCAAGGTCATAGAAGCGCTTAATCACATGCGAAGCGTGCTTCTGAACTTCCTCGGGCGAATGATGCATGCAGAAGCTTTGCTCTTTGAAGGCTTCGAACATCGAGATGTCATTACCTGAGTCGCCGATGACTAGAACATTATCGCGAGACAAGTGGTTGTAATCAAGATAAAACGCTATGCCTTCGCTCTTGGAACATCCTTTAGGGGTGATCTCAATGCATTGCTCCGTCCACGAGAATTCCGCCTCGGGATAACGGAGCCGAAGCAACTTGTTGGCCTCGCGGGCTTTCACCTTGTACTTCTTCGAGATCCCGAAGAAGAGCATGGCCTTATAAACCTCGCCGGCCTCCAACTCCTCGTAATAGGTCTTATCGCTCCGAACTACCGGTTCTTTATAAGTTCCTTGGAAGAACTCATACACCGAGTAGCAGAGTCCCGAGAACCAGCTGACACCGGTATGGGGAATCACCAGGTTATGGCGTTTCGTAAAGAGCATCACGAGGGGAATTTTGTACTCCCGACAGGTTTCATTAAGGATTTTCTTGAGCGAATCCTTATTAAAGAAAGACTCTTTCGCCAGTTTCCCATCCGACAGCACGAAGGCGCCATTGCAGCCAACCACATCAAGATTCCGGTGAAGGTTCTGGGCGACCTTCTCCCCGAAGTAGCGATTACGGCCGCTTACAAGAAGGAGCTTGCCCCCATCGTCCATGAACTTATTGATGAAGGCCCGATTGTCGCTTCCGATCATCCGGATTCGTTTACGGGGGTAGAACAAGGTGCCATCAAGATCTGTTGCAATAACTTTATCGAGTGCCATCGTTCATGTATTTTACTCTTTAAGAGTAATAAGGGAAACAAAAAATACGAAAAATGACCTTTGGTGGTCTCACCCCTTAATGGAGCTTATCCACGCTGGCTTTAATCTGCTTCACCATTCGGATGAAGGCAGGCTTGCTCGTCGTTGAAGGTTCGTAAGCCGAAAGGAACTCGAAGGCCGATTGGTTGCGAATGAAGAAAATGACTTCGGTGTAATCGTAAAGATCAATAAGTCCTTTGTAAGAGGACTCATACGTCCGCTTGTAAAGCGTCTCATCGAAAGGCTCCCCTTTACTGATGTTCCGGATCCTGGCCCTAGCCATGGCAAGCAACTTTCCAGTGAAGAGATAATAGGCTTTGATTTTGTACCCCTGCCGTTCCGCCTTCTCGAGGAGGGTGAACTGAGTTTTATTGGTCAGGTTGGTTTCACAGCAAAATGATCCCCCATCGGCAAGGCCCTTGCTCAGAGACGAAAGAGGAAGGGATTGGAGGAACGAATTTTTGTAGCAATCGCGAAAGGTGGTCTTCCCACTCCCGGTGACCCCACATATCAGAATGATCTGAGGACGGTCGTCAATCATGTTCAACCACCACTTTCAAAACCTTATTTTTAGAATCGCGGTATTCTCGAATTCCGTTTTTATAGGTGTAGATCAAGTACCCTCCCTCGACGGTGATGACCGGGGCTCCAGCTTTGAAGTTTTGCCGCTTGGCTTTCTCCAAAGGAAGCGCCCCGCTTTCGGAGGTCAAGGAAAGCAGGTATTTTTTGAACTTCAATGACGACACCTTTCCAAGGTAAGTTGAAATCACTTTCCCACCCTTGTGAAAGCTTAAGTAGTAATACTCGTGCCCCTTAATCGTTTTTAAGGAAAGTGTCTTTTTCATCCAAAGGCATTATAAACTCAAAAATTAGTTATACAACTTTTTTGTTTGGTTGGTTAACTTTGTAAAACAAAAAAGAAAAGGGAGCGAAGCTCCCTAATCTATTCGTAAATTGTTATTTCTTATCGACCTTAACTTTATTCTCAGCTTGGATGACGCCGTAACCACCGTCTAAGCGTTTATAAGCAACGGAGATCTCTTCATCGTCAGTATCCAAATACATGAAGAATGAATGGCCCAAAGCTTCCATACGAGTAATCGCGTCATCGAGCGTCATCGGCTCAAGATAAATTGACTTGGTTCGAACAACTTGCTCGTCCTTCTCGTTTTCTTGCTCTTCTTGGAAGTTCTCAAACGCAATCGATTTGCCTAATCCGCTAGGAGCGTTATGGTGTCTTTCCATCCGGGTCTTCAAACGACGCATTTGGTCTTCCAGCTTATCGATCGCAGAGTCAACGGCAGCATAGAGGTCGTTATTGCGAACCTCGGTGCGGAAATCCATCTCTTTAGTGAAGATAGTAATCTCGACCTTCGCGCCGACCTTGTAGGCACTCACAACCGCGCGGCAGAGAACTTCGTCGGTGATAATGAAGTACTTATCCATCCGATGCAGCTTCTTCTGGATGTCACTACGAATAGCATCGGTGACCTCGATGTTCTTGCCGATAATCTGATATTTCATTGGCTATGTTCCTCCGGGGGTTTGTAACCCCTTACAACTTTATTTTAGCCGTACTCCGAAAAAGGTAAAGGGTTATACCCAAAAACATTAGAAACCATCAAATAAGAAAATATTTATCCTCAAAAAAATTCGCTATCTTGGCTGTGCGGTATAATAAGGTGAATTCGAAGGAAATATGAATAAACAAACACTTAACAAACCTTCAGAAACCCCCTCAAAAACAAAAGAGCGATTAATCATCCCCCTCATTGCTGGGGCTTCTTTAACCCTTTTTGCCATCTTTTTCGTTTTTTCTCTTATAAACTCATTTTCAAACGGGTCCTCATTCGATCCCTCGAATCTTCCTGGAATGATTGCTTCCTTATACCCAATCGCTTTCTCGATCCTTCTTCTCGCGCGCGGAATAAAGATAAAAAAAGGGTGGTTGTTTGGCCTAACGACAGGGGGCTTAATTCTCTGGGGAATCGCTCTTTACATTTTCCTGATTGCTTACTTTTTAGTCTTAGCTCCAGTTGCCTCAGGACATTGCCAGAATTCATCAAATTCGAGTGTATCTGGCACCTGCGCAGAGGCCCAAGCAAGCCTAAATGCCCTCTTCATTTATGGGTTAGTATTTTTAATTGCCGGCTTGATCCATGAACTAGTTTTCGGTCTCTCTATTTTCGGAAAAAAGCCTCTTACTATAGTCCTTTACATTTCTGTTGGTTTGTTCATTATAGCAAACGCCATTTTAGCCGTGTTTTTAATGAAAGGAATCGGCTTGAGCCATTGGTATTATCTCCTCCCTTTTATCGGCAGTGACACCCTCTGTTTTCTTGTCTCCTATTTATCCCTCAGAATTCCGGAAGAAAAAGCATCTCCTTACTCGGAAGATGCTTACGAAGAACCTCTAAAGAAATAATCTTTACTTTTTCTTCGAAAAGAACGTTTTGAGTTGTTCGACTTTATCTAAGTGTTCCCAAGGAAGATCGAGATCCGGACGGCCAAAGGCTCCGTAATTTGTGGTATCTAGATATTTAAACGAGGGGGTCGTAAGTTTGAATTGGTCAATGATGGCGCCAGGACGGCAATCAAAGAACTTATCAATCGCCTCCAAAATGCGTTCATCGGAATAATGTTTGGTGCCAAAGGTCGAAAGTCCAATCGACATTGGTTTGCTGACGCCGATAGCGTAAGAAAGCTGGACCTCTAAGCGGTCCGCGGCGCCGGCAGCGACAAGGTTTTTCGCGATATAGCGCGCGTAATAAGAGGCAGAACGATCGACTTTTGAAGGGTCTTTGCCCGAGAAAGAACCGCCGCCGTGACGGGCGCTGCCTCCATACGTATCGACAATAAGTTTTCGACCGGTGAGGCCGGTATCGCCCATCGGCCCGCCAATAACAAAACGGCCAGTCGGATTCACCAAGAACTTGAAATCCGTATTCAAATGAAAGCTTTCAGCGACCGGAATCATGATCTGTTCATGGATGAATTTGCGGAATTCTTCCATGTTGGCATCCGGATCATGCTGGCAGCTCATTAGCATCGTATCGATCGTGATGTGGTTCGGGTCGGTGTAATCGATGGTCACTTGGCTCTTCATATCAGGCCGGGCATAAGGGAACTGACCAGCTTTGCGCATCGCCGTGGCGGTCCGCACAAGCTTGTGAGCCAAAGAAATCGGAAGCGGCATATAACCCGAGGACTCATTGGTCGCGTAGCCGAACATAAAGCCTTGATCGCCCGCGCCCATATCTAAAAGGCTGCCCCGGTTGACACCCATGGCGATATCCGGAGACTGTTCCTTAATCCGCACATCGATGCGGCAAGTGTCGCATCCGATGCCGAGTTCTGGGCTTGTGTAGCCGATATCTCGCAAGACTTTCCGAGCCACTTTTTCATAATCCACATGGGATTTGCTGGTGATTTCTCCACCAATCAAAATGTACTCGGTCGTCGCAAAAACCTCGCAGGCGACGTGGCTAGCAGGATCGCCTGCCAAGCATTCGTCAAGAATCGCATCCGCGATGGCATCGCAGACTTTGTCCGGGTGACCTTCGGCCACCGATTCGGACGTAAAGAGAACCTTTTCTTTCGCCATGAAAATACCTCCTGTATCTTTTAGCGCGTTGAAGACAAAAAATACCTCCCACATGGTGGAAGGCCTCAATCTTGTAGCAATCCTGTTCTCACGTCGTTATGGAATGTGGGTTCCATCTCGGGACAAGCACTTACCTCGTTCGAGGAGTTGCTAGCGCTCTATTTCAGTCCGTAACGGAGGGCGCTTCTTGACGCGAGACTTTTCGTCTCGGGCATTATATTAGACCCCAAGGGTAGCGGGTGCAAGGGAAACGATTTTTTTGTTTTTGGCCGATTGTTGTTGTGCTTCGGAAAATTGCCCATATAGTCACGATGAAAAGAAACAAGAACGATGAAAGAAGGCAAAATCCACGCCATTATCACAACGGGCATCGGTCTCGCGGCATTTGGTTTATGGATTGCCGATGCCTGCTTGGCGCATTCCGAAAAAGGATACGCTTTGCTTTCCGTTCCGGCTTTTTTGATTTTTCTTTTGATTTCTAACGTCTTCCATTACATCGATCCGGATCGCGGCCTTCGCCAAAATAACGGGGAAACCGTCTTTTTCGGCCACTTCAATTCGGCGTATCAAAAAACTTTTGATCAATATGATGAACGGGATCTCTGGTTTTGGCGGTTATGGGGTTACATCGAACAGTTTTTCTTTCTCGTGATTGCTGTGGTGCTTTATTTCGTCATTGTGAGCAACCATTTTTAGATTGGGCCAGAATCGTGCAAGTCGAAGGATATTTCGACTCTCTGAGAATGATTTCGCCGATCGAATCCGCAATGATTTTTCCGCTCTTCGGATTCTTGACGGACAGGATTCCACCTTTTATCGTGGCTTGAACATCGCTATATTCAAAGGCAAAATCGGCATTTTCCATCGTGCAGTCTTCTAACACCAATCCTTCACAATAACATAAGGGCTGGGTTCCTTTGATGTGGCAACGAACCAGATGAAGGTTCTTCGAATACCAACCAAGATATTCTCCATCGATGAGGGAATCCGTAACCGTGAGGTTTTCGCTATGCCAGAAGGCGTCTTTGGTATGAAGCTCGGAGTGGGCGATCGTTCCGCCTTTCACGTATTGGAACGAATACTTGCCATTCATCGTCAGATGATCGATTGCGATGGCTTGGTCTTCAAAGAAGGCATATTCGCTCGTCAAAGTGCAATCCTGGAGCCGAATATCGCTATCCCGCCACATAAACTCCGGTGAGACAATATCACAACCATTAAGATCAACATGCCGACACTCACGGAACGCTTTAATCCCATGGAGGATGCTCTTGGTGACTTTAACGCCATCGTCGTACCAAAAAGCGGCCCGGCTTTTTTCGGTTAATGTGCAGTCTTCCACCACGAGATTTTCATCGTGCCAAAAAGGGTAGCGAAGGTCAAAGTAGGAGGCTTTTGCAAGGATATTGTCCCCTTCCTTGAGCGGACTTTCCCCATCCATCGGCCCTTCAAAACGGCAGCGGATCACCGCAAGATCCTTTTCGTTATAGAGAGCCCGTTCATTTTCGTAATGTTGTTCAATAATTTCTTTCATCGTTCTCGCCTTCCGGGACATACCATACACCTTGGAGTTGACTCCAAGTCAAGGATAACGCCCAAAAAGAAAGCCACTCCTATGCGAAGTGGCTCTCATTTTTATTTTGCTTCAGCGGCTTTCAAGGCTAATAAAGCATTCGCCAGTTGATCGGGGCAAGAGGTATCACGCGTCCGCGAACCCGGGCATTTAATGCCTTGAAGTTCAGCGATGACATCATCGATTTTCTTCCCTTCAATCAGCTTATTGACGCCCTGGGTATTGCCTGGGCATCCTCCAATCGTCTGAACTTTCACGATCGTATCACCATCATAGGTGATGATCATTTCGCGCGAGCAGACGTTCTTGGGACTATAACGGAAAGTCTTTTCCATTATTTGACAATCGTGCCGTAGACTTCGCCACCGGCCCAAGCGGCATTGCTTTCATCCGTATCGATGTGCATGTCGAGATGGAACTTCGGCGAAACGCGAATCACGGTGTCACCGAAGATGGTCTCACGGCCAGTTCCAGTGATAAGAACTTTGACAATGTCGCCATTCTTGACGCCAAAGGCCTTGGCATCATCCGG
>Ga0183101_1000256_pt2 | contig 74134 bp, 53 predicted proteins | sample Biomet3_FD_127790 | JGI IMG/M metagenome (GOLD analysis project Ga0183101, IMG submission 127790) | Microbial communities from bioreactor (seeded with sewage sludge) at LBNL, California, USA - Biofuel metagenome 3 | ecosystem: Engineered > Bioreactor > Anaerobic > Unclassified ... | reverse complement strand
CTCCTAATATCCTAAACTACACCCCTAAAACCAGATTTTTGCTATGTTTCTGCCCGTTCGCAATTCCTCCAGAATTTTCACCCTATTCTTAAGACATCATGTGTTCGTAAATAAACGAACGTTCTTGCGGTCGGTAATAAACCTGGATACCGAGGGACTCTCGTTTCAAAATTTATATAAATCCATTTCTCATTCTTCTGTTAAGCATGAAATTCGATCTGCATGTACATTCCGAGTATTCAAAGGATAGCAAATCAAGCCATGACGACATCCTTAAAACCGCACGTAAAAGGGGGCTTGACGGATTTGCTATCTGTGACCACGACACTGTGGAAGGCGGGCTTGCCTGTAAAAAAAGAGCCCTGGAACTTGGCCTTGAGCTTACGGTCATTCCCGGGGTTGAGGTTAGTTCTTCGAAGGGGCATATCCTTGTTCTTGGAATCAGCCAGAATATCGAGCCTCATCTGAGTCCGGAAGAAACGATTGAGATAGCCAGGAAACTCGGAGGCACGGTTATTATTCCTCATCCCTTCAAGAAAAGTTCTCACGGGATAGGAAGTTTTGAAGGACTTGACATTGATGCCGTTGAGGTTTTCAATTCCCGCTGCCTTTTTAATGGAGCCAACCGGAAAGCTGCAACCGAGGCAAAGAGGCTTGGAATTCCGGAAGTTGCAGGAAGCGATTCCCATGTTCCAGAAATGGTAGGCCAGGCATACACCGAAATCAATGCCTCGGAAAATACCCTCGACGCCGTGCTGGAAGCCATCCAAGAAGGAAAAGTTTCTCCTGCGGGAAAAAATACACCCACACCCATAATTCTTAAACAGATGTCAGGCAGTGCAAGGCGAAAAATAAAGAAGAAACTGTTCCGTAAAGCCTGAAGGATTCAAAATGAAGCTCTAGCATGGTATGGAAACATAGTGGGTGCAATTTCCTTACGATTGTTTATCTCTTGTCAACGAGGCTAAAGGGCTGTTTTGCCAGATTTGTCAATGATCCACATGCCCCTCAGCCTAAATTTTTTCTCTTTTTTCAATTTAAGGTTTATTTGCTTTCAGGTTATATCCCTGATTGTGTATTATGTTGTCACTTTTATGTAGTTTATTATTGTTGTCGTATTGCTACCTGCAACGTTGGCCACTTTAAGTGTAACCTTATATTTTCCTCTCTGCAAGTACTGATGTTCTGGATTCTTTTCACTTGAAATTGTTCCGTCTCCAAAACTCCATTTACATTTAGTGGGATTTCCTAAACTCCTATCAGTAAATTTTACAGTTAATGGGGCTTTTCCTGAGGTAGGAGATGCAAAAAATACAGCAGTAGGTTTTGAGACTACTACTATGTAATCTCTTTTTGTTACCTTGTTACTGCCTGCACTATTCCTTACTCCTAATATAACAGTATAATTTCCTGCTTTTGAATACACATGCGTTGGATTCTGGATTTTGGACCCTGCTCCATCTCCAAATAACCATACCCATATAGTAGGTATTCCTGTGCTAGTGTCATTAAAGGCAACAGTTAATGGGGCTTTTCCTTCGGTACGTGTTGCAGAGAAATTAGCGACAGGTATTTCTACAGTTATAACATTTATATAATCCTTTTTTGTTGTCGTATTGTTTCCTGCAGCATTCTCTACTGTTAAGCTAACAGTATAATTTCCTGCTATGGAATACTTATGCCTTGGATTCTGAATAGTTGAAGTTGCTCCATCTCCAAAAGTCCATTTCCATCTAGTAGGTATTCCTGTGCTAGTGTCATTAAAGGCAACCATTAATGGTACATTTCCTTCGGTAGGTGTTGCAGAGAAATTAGCAACAGGTTTTACAGGAGCTATAACGTTTATATAATCCTTTTTTGTTGTCGTATTGTTTCCTGCAGCATTCTTTACTGTTAAGCTAACAGTATAATTTCCTGCCTTTGAATACTTATGAATAGGATTCTGGTGGACTGACTTTGATCCGTCTCCAAAGTCCCATCTCCATTTAGCAGGTGTCTCTGTGCTTGTATCAGTAAAATGTACCATCAGTAGGGCTATTCCTGATGTTGGAGATGCAGAGAAATTAGCAATAGGTTTTGTTACCACGTTTATATATTCCGCTTTTGTTAACGTGTTACTACCGTTATAATTTGTTGCTGTCAGTGCCACCGTGTATATACCTGTTTTGGAATACTTATGCGTTGGATTCTGCTTGTTTGAAGTTGTTTCATCTCCAAAACTCCATTTCCATTTTATTGGTGAGCCTGTGCTGGTGTCATTAAAAGCAACCGTTAATGGTACTTTTCCTGAGGTTGGAGTTGCAGAGAAGTCAGCAACGGGTTTTGCTACCACTGTTATATATTCTGTTTTTGTTACTGTATTACTGCCTTCTACATTGCTTACTGTAAATTTAACAGTATAATTCCCTGCTTTTGAATATTTATGAATAGGATTCTGGTAGAATGACTTTGATCCATCTCCAAAATCCCATTGCCATTCAGTAGGTATTCCTGTGCTTGTGTCAGTAAATTTAACGTTTAATGGAGCTTTTCCAGATGTAACACTGCTGGTAAAGTTTGCAACAGGTTTCGTTACCACTTTTATATAGTCCGCTTTTGTTACCGTATTACTGCCTTTATCATTTGTTGCTGTCAACTTCACCGTATACCTCCCAACTTTGGAATATTTATGCGTTGGATTCTGCTGGGTTGAAGTTGCTCCATCTCCAAAAGTCCAGTTCCATTTAGTCGGGGATCTTATGCTTTCATCAGTAAAAGCAACAGTTAATGGGGCTTTTCCTTCGGTACGTGTTGCAGAAAATTTTGCAAAAGGCGTTAGAGAACCGATAAACTGCCCGAAAGCAGCTGGAGCGTTTCCTACAGGCACAGTAGCTATAACAGTATTGTTCGCTGCGTCAATTACAAGCACTTTGTTTATGGTAAAGTCCGACACATATACCTTTGCTCCATCTGGGGTGACTGCAACTCCATTAAGCCACTTTCCTACATTTATTGTAGCTTTAACCTTGTTTGTTGCTGTATCAATTACAGAGATAGTATGCGAAATCCTTTTCGTTACATACACCTTTGTTCCATCCGGTGTAACTGCAATTCCATAACTACCATATCCTATATTCACTGTAGCTGTAACAGTATTGGTCGATGTATCAATTACAGAAACAGTGCCACTGACCTCGTTCGCCACATATACCTTTGTTCCATCTGGACTAACTGCAACTCCATTAGGAACGCTTCCTACAGGTACAGTGGCTGTAACAGTATCAGTTCCGGTGTCAATTACAGAGACACTACCATTACCAGATGTCGCATATACCTTTGTCCCATCCGGGTTGACTGCAACTCCATAAGGATCCACTACTTCTACCGTGGCTGTAACCTTGTTTGTTGCAGTATTTATTACATAGACATTGTCGTTGAAGAAGCTGCTCGCTACATATACCTTTGTTCCATCTGGTGTTACTGCAACTCCATAAGAGCCTCCTCCTACAGGCACAGTAGCTGTAACATTATTGGTTGCTGTGTTAATTACGGAGACAGTATCCCAGTGCGTCACATATACACTTGTTCCATCCGGGTTGACTGCAACTCCATAAGGATGTTCGCTTACATTTATTGTAGCTTTAACCTTGTTTGTTGCTGTGTCAATTACAGAGACAGTATCACTGTTATAATTTGTTATATATGCAAATGGACTTGCACCTGCGATACTCACGAGCATTAAAAAAAACATCAACGTTAGTCCTAAAATTCCAATAAGAGAATAAACTCTTCGTGTTTCATCAAGTTTCATTCCTTTCACCTTGGATCACAGTAAATTAATTCTTGATTAATAAAAAAAGATTAATAATGTTAAATGTTTGTTTCTATATAAAGAAAGTGTTGTTAATAAAAAATATTATATTTCTATATATTAATAAAATTTTATGTTAACTTTAATATAGATTTGTAAAACTAGTAAGGTTGAAATTTTAAAAATTAAATTTCGTTATAATGAGCAATGCTTCTATTAACCTTGCCATCTTCTCCAAAAAACAAAATTTCTGCAGCACGTTTTCCTAAAACTGCTTTATAATAGATTACCAGGCTATTGACACTTACAAACACATCAATCAACTCAAACCGAAGATCAGAGACTCTTTCAAGTGCTTTTTCCCAGTATGGTTTCACATTCTTCTTACCTTTGAGGGTACCTGTTTGATCATTCATTACAAGGACTATCATAGGAGTCGTCATCTCGAAATCTTCACTGTAATGATCGAGAATTCTGTTAATGTTATGAGAGTTCCAGGCCTCAATCCATTCTCTGGCAAATTCCTGTGCTTCAGGTACTGATATCATTTAAACAGCTCCCATATTTTTAGAAGATTGGAATTCTTATAAGTATTTAAATTTCTCGATCTGTTTGGGAGTTTCTGTTTGCCGTGGTTTCAGGAAAAAAGTACTCGGATACACTCATTTTGGATAGACTCTTATTCCGAATGCACTTCTGGAAACGATTGGAAAAAGTCACGGTATTTTAAGTGAAAATGGAATTATCCAAAAAAAGCAAGATTATTGTGGAAGAAATGGAAACAAAACAAGCATCATTATTTTCTTTTCTGAACATGGAGAAATATCTGCCATCGTAATAGAATCCTTATTGTTAGGATTATTCTTTTGTTAGGCATACACAGAATAAAGCCGCAGTATAACGTAAAATCACTTATCTTTGAAAGCAAAGTTAGAATGGTATGGAAACATAGTGGGTGCGATTTCCTTACGATTGTTTATCTCTTGTCAACGAGGCTAAAGGGCTGTTTTGCCAGATTTTGTCGATGATACACATGCCCTTTAGCCTAAATTTTTTCTCTTTTTCAATTTAAGGTTTTGCAATTCACTGAATAGAATTAATTAGTTCATAGAAATATTTCGGTTCGTGAGTACGATAAAGATTGTACCATGAATCCACCGTTTCCAGCGAGAATACATCCAGTTTCTTCAACACATGAACAGTGAATTCCAGTGGAGCTACTCCGGAAGCAGTGATCAGATTTCCGTCAGTTACCGCTGGTTCTTGTTTATAATACACTTCTCCTGCATAGTTTGGACACGTCATTTTAAGAAATCCAAGATCATTGCTGGTGTGCCATCTATTATTCAGCATCCCTTTTTCAGCAAGTCCCATTGTAGCACCGCAAATCGCCCCAACAATTACACCTTTCTGCAAACATTCTTCAGCCTTTTTTAGAATTGGGTCGTGAATTGTTTCTGTCCATGTATTTCCTCCAGGGAGGATCAGGGCTGCAGCATCTTCAATGATAAATTCTTCATGTCCAATATCAGGTATTATTTTTATGCCACCCATTGTAATTACAGAAGTATTATCTATTCCAACTGTGACTATTTTTAAAGGCTGCAACTCTTTTCTATAGTATCTTCCCGAGTTTAATTCAGCGCTTAAATAACCGACTTCCCAGTCAGCCATTGTGTCAAATACGTAAAGATATACTGTGCTTTTCATACGTGATCCCTCTATCTTTAAAATGTCAAAGATATCTGATTTCATATTTTGATTTTATTTTATCCGGTATGTCCTATCTTCACATAAAGTATCTCTATTCATAGAAAAGACTCTGTGAGGTACTGTGTAATTGATGGGGTTTTACCTCCAGACAGACGCCATTAAATACTGAAAATTTAACACAGACCCCGTAGACTACACAGTACCCATCAGAATACTTACTTTACGGAAACAAATAAGAAACGTCTATAATAGCCTGAGAAATTTCAAATAACGTTTCATCTTCACCCAAATCATTCATAACTGGAATTAATGTGATGATATTAGAAAGTAAGTTACTTCGAGTATCTTCTTTGAGAATTTGAATTACTCTTCTCCACAAAAAATAAAGTTTATTCACTGGCGAATTTCTCATGAGAGATAATACAAAACAAAGTATCTTTGCTCTGTCAGAATCAGATTGAATATTTGAGACTATTTCAAGGGCTTTTTCCATAAATTCTTCTTTTCTTTGGACATCCAAATGAAGAACAATACTAGAAAAGACATATGCTCTGTCAGAATCAATCATAACAAACCTATGATCTGGAAATAACTCGTACATGGATTTGCTGTGGTTGAATCGTGTATATATCACTCGACTCGTACAATACCTATTGTAACTGCGAGCAGTGCAGAAGAAGTGTTTTTTTTACGGATAACCTTACCAGGCTTACGAAACTGGAAGTTGATGAGACTGTAAAAGGAGTCCTTTCGGTTCCATTTCCAACCTATGAGGTAACAGGGTCCATGTCAGTTGAAGGCGAAGAATTCAGCGAGGTGCTTCTTTCAGGATATGAATATCCCGGAATACCGGCTCCGGATTGAATAGAAATTCTTAAAAGAGAGACTGCAAATCCAAGACGATGTGTGTGAAATAGGAATATAAAAGAGAGTATTATTTTATGCAATTTATTTTATCATTACTGTTTTAGATTATCTGCTATTTTAGATTTATATTCAAAATATCGATTATTTACATTCGGTTTCAGTAATAAGAAAATTTGTTTCCCTCATAATTATATGTTGCCATAATAGAAAGCAGTTGGGCTTTATATTAGAGAATGTTTGGACGTTACGTTAAAAAATTTGTGTTTTGAATTGGCATATGAGGGAAGAAAATGAGATACAAAGAACAATTTTATTCAATAGCTTTAACTTTTGTGTTCTTAATTCTGTCATCATCTACTTCACTGGCTGTACAAACTGAGAGGCCAATGGCTGATTTTTCTGCAAACGTTACCGGAGGAGCAGCTCCTCTTGTAGTAAAATTTACTGGCGTAAGCACTGGCGGAGTACCAACGTCCTGGTTCTGGGATTTTGGAGACGGCACTTACTCAAAACATGCCATGAATGCAACGCATACGTTTACCAATCCGGGTGTGTATAACATCACTATGAAAGTAATAAACGAAGCAGGTAGCAATTCTATTACCAGATCAGACTACATAACCGTCGAAATTCCGACAGATACGTCAGGAAAAGGCTTTGATCCTTCCGGAACTCGGTGGAGTGTCGCTGGTTTTGAGGATGGGTTCCCACGCGAATATCATGCTGTGCCCTGGGAGTTTCATTCTCAATATTGTATGAATGCTGGAGATATCTGGACTGGAAACTGGTCATTAGTGCCTGATTATCCTAATAGAGTCCATACTTTCATTACACATGCCAACGGGGAAACAGATAGTTGTGATGTCGTTTTCGTATCTCCCAACTGGTTCGTTGCAATTAAGGATGACGAGCTTTATAGATTGGGTAAGCGTATCTGACATACGAACGGCTGTAGACTGGAATGTTATACTTTACCAATTTTCAGATTTTATTGAGGTATTGTCTTGCACTTTAAGATGATGGATTACAAGGTTCAAAGACTAAAAAACATTATTTGTCTATTTTTAATCTTACGTTGCTACATAGTTACTAATCTATAGAATTACTTAATCGGTAGAATTACTTAACCTGTAGAATTACTTAACCTGTAGAATTACTTAACCTGTAGAATTACTTAACCTGTAGAATTACTAATTATTTGTAAATAATTATAGACTCTAGCCGAGCAAATGTATGAGGCAAAAATGACCTGAAAGCATTATTCAGGCTTCTCTGAGCCAGGATCAAGATCTTAATTTTTGCCCATCAAAACTTTCTCCTTGATTTATATGTCAGACTTATGTCAATTAGTCAGCATTCCGGCGTGAAAGATGTTAATTTTCCATCTGAGGGAGGTCTATCTTCTGTAAAAATTAGTTAATTACTAATATAGAAACCCTCATAGGGTAAAAATTAGAGACTGATAGAACCATGGCCAGGGAAATTAGGATACTCCACACTGCAGACACGCATCTGGGATACAGGCAATATCACAGCGAGGTCCGGAGAAACGATTTTTTTGCAGCTTTCGAACTTGTTGTAAACGATGCGGTTGAGATGCAGGTCGATGCCGTAGTGCATGCGGGAGACCTTTTTGATTCGAGAAACCCGACCCTTGAAGACCTCCTTGATACAATAAATCTCCTGTCCAGGCTGAAAGCGGCTGACATACCTTTTTTAGGAATTGTCGGGAACCATGAGAGCAAGCAGAATACCCAGTGGCTCGACCTTTTTGAAGAAATGGGACTTGCGGCAAGGCTCGGAAAAAAACCGCTTATGGTAGGTAATGCAGCAATCTACGGGATAGACAGTGTCCCGAAATCAAAAATTCCTATATTCGACTATTCAGGATTTGAGGCGCCGGACTCTCCTGCCGTTTCCAGCTCTTCTACGTCTCCCAGTGCTTCCACTTCTTCAACCCCTCCCACTTCGTCCATTTCGTCCACGTCTTCAACTTCTTCAACTCCTTCCAACCCATCTACTCCTTCTATCTCTTCTACCTTACCCAACCCATCTACTCCTTCCGCCTCTTCTACCATATCCAGCCCTTCTACTCCTACCATCTCTTCTATCCCTTCCTGCCCTGTGGAAAATGGCTGGAAACTACTTGTAATGCATCAGATTATGAATCCTTTTCCATATGCGGAATGGGGCTGTGATGAGGTGCTTGAAAACCTTCCTTTCAAGGTTGACGCAATTCTTCTTGGCGACTACCATGAACATTCAATAATCAAAAATAAAACCGGTGAGACCTGGATTACTTACCCTGGCAGTACGGAACGAAACAGTCTGTCCGAAAAGGAAGCTCGTTCCTACAATATTATCACACTTTCCGAAAAAGGACTTGAAATTAGCAAGCGAACGATTCCAACCCGGAAATTCCTTTCCATTCGAGTAGAGTTGAAAGGGGAAGATAAGCCCTATGAACAGATATTTTCTAAAGTAGACGAATATCTGGAAGATATCCCTAAATCCGTGGTATTTCTGGAAATTTCAGGGGATTCGGGGGCAGTCCTGTCACAGAGCGAACTTGAAGAATACCTGCTTAATAAAGGGGCTCTCGTGTCAAACTTTATAGACCGGAGAGCAAAAGAGTCCTTCTCGGAGGAAGGCTTAAAGGTAACCTTTTCTGATCCTGACCATGCCGTTGCAAGCGAGATCCGGAAAATGAGTTTAAACGACGGCGGGCTGATTATTGATGAAATTGTCCGGAGCCCTGATGTCTCAAAGTCAAGGGTAGACGAAGAAACCGAGGACCGTCTCTCGAAACTTATTGAAGCTAAAGCTATGGACTTCAAAAACCCTGATTTCAGGATAGAGATTCCAGCCAATTCGACCAGTCCCGATGATTCTGCTTACACTGCCAGCGCTGCAAGTTCTGCCACCACTACCGGAATTCTGGAATTTGAAGAAATAAACCCGGATACTGTAGGGGAGGCTGGACTCACCGGGAAAAACATGCCTGAGGGGATAGTTTCCGGCAAGCTTGAAATTACTGAACTTTCAGGAGTTCTGAGGACTTCAGACCGAATCAAGAATACTGAAAAAAGAGGTACTAAAAAGAGTACTGAGACCTCAAAGAGTACTGAGACTTCAAAGAGTATTGAGACCTCAAAGGGTACTGAACCCTCAAAGGGCATTGAACCCTCAAAGAGTATTGAGATTTCAGCCGTGAGTCAGGATATTTCCGAATTGGCACCATTGGCACCAGCATCAAACTCGCAGTGTTCATCTGATTCGGAGCTTTTGAAGCTGCCTGATTCGAAATCAACAGAGTTGACCAGTAAACCTGTAGCGCCTTCCAAATCGAATATCCAGCAGGAAACTTCCAGGACTCCAGTAAAAACTCCAGAAATTGAAACCGAGTTCAGAGAAGACAAAGATAACGAATCTGAAGTTAAACCTGAAATTCAAGCTGAAAGTAAACCTGAAATTAAACCTAAAAGCCGAGCCGAAAGTAAACCTAGAGTCAAATCTGAAAGTAAAACTGAAAGCGAACTTAAAAGTGAACCTGAAGTAAAACCTGAAAGTCAAGACGAAAATAAACCTGAAGTTAAACCTGAAGTTAAACCTGAAGTTAAACCTGAAGTTAAACCTGAAAATAAACCTGAAATTAAATCTAAACGTCAAGCCGAAAGTAATCTTGAAACTGAACCTGAAAGTAAACCTACTGAACCTGAAAGTAAACCTGAGAAGAAGAGTAGAAAGCGGTCTGAGCCCGGGGTTAAAGGCAAACCTGTAAAGGAAAAAATAGACAAAGCTGAAAAGCTGCCTGAAGAGGAACCTGCCAGGGTTACGGAGCTAAGCGAAAAAACGGGGAAAGCAGGACCAAAAAAAGGAAGGAGAAAGACTGCTGTACCTCGACAGTATAACCTTGGTGATTACCTGTGAAGCTCAAAAACCTGCATATTGAAAACATCCGGAGTTATAAAAAACTGGATTTTACATTTGAAGACGGAGTTACAGTCATTTCCGGGGTGAACGGGAGCGGGAAATCAAGCCTGCTTGAAGCATGTTTTATGGGACTTTTCGGGAGCAAAATTCTTTCAAAGGACTTTGTGCTTGCAGATGTAATCTTCAAAGGGGCTGAAAATGCGAAAATAAACCTGGGTTTTGAGCATTTAGGGCAGGATTACCTTATAGAACAGGCTTTCAGGTATTCTTCTAAAAGTGAGAACGCTTCGAATTCGAAATGCGTGCTCTATGCCAATGGGGAAAGTATTGTCGATCAGGCTACACGGACTTACGAAGAGGTCTGCTCTCTTCTAAATATGGATGAAGAGGCGTACAGGAACTGCGCTTACATCAGGCAGGGCGAAATTGATGTACTCATTAATGCAAAACCAAAAGACAGGCAGCGAATGATCGACGGCCTGCTGCAGCTTGGAAAGCTCGAAGAATACAGGGAAAGGGCAGGAAGCGCAAAAACGGCTGTAAAAAGGCTTCAAAGGGACACAAGTAACAGCCTTTCGAGCGTAAAAGCCGAAATTGAGGGAATTGAAAGTACAGAACCGCATGCCGTTTTGAATGGGCTCAGGCAGAAGATAAAGGAAAACGATACTATCTTAAAAAAATGTAATGAGAATAAAGAGGCTGCAGCCGCCCAGAAAGAAAAAATCGACCTTATGATTACAGAGCACAGAGAACGTCTCCAGGAAATCCAGACTCTGAAGCAGGCCCTGGCTAAGTCTCAGGAAGACAAGGCAGGCTGTATCCGGGAAAAAGAAAACTTCGCCAGAGAATCCCATGAACAAAGGCAGGCCCTGCTCGGACTGGGGGAAGAGAATAAGCTTATTCGAGAAGAATGTGGGTTTGGGGATCTTGAGATTGAGGCTCTGAGCCTGCAGCAGGAAAAAGAGGAGTTTCTTGCCAGGGAAAAGGTAAATGCGATCTCAAAAGAACTTGCTCTTCTCCTCAGGGAGGAAGAAGTTCACACTCAAGCCCTGCATGACCTTGAAAACGAAAAGGCTGAGACCGAACAGATTTTGGCGCAGTGCAGGACAGATATTGGGGCTACAAACGGGGAAATTGAAGAAAACAGGAAAAATATACTGAGAATCGAAGATGAGAATAAAAAGCTAAAAGAAGCTGCAAAAGAGACTACAGGCTTCACTGACACTTATGAGATTCCTTTGTTTATAAATGAGCTGGAAGAAAAAGAAAGCCTTCTGCGTGAACGGAAAAACGAAGCCTCAACAAAACTTGCGCTTGCTTTCAAAGAAAAAGAAACCGGAGACATAAATCTCCTCACGCTTGATAAGGAACTTCAAAGTGCCAGAGTTACAGTTCGGAAAAGTAAAACCGAGATTGAAATCCTTGAAGAGGATCTCAGGGAAAATGAAAAGGCAGTTCTGGAAGTCAAGGAGCAAAAATCCGAAGCTTCTGCAGGGTTAAAAGGACTTGGCTTTACCGGAGAGCAGCTCGAGGACCTGGAGTACCTCAGCGAACTTCTATTAGAAAACAAAAACAGGCTGCATGGGCGGGAAAAAGAGCTTGAAGCTACCCTCAGGGAACTTGATAAAGTTATCCGTAAAAACCGGCAACTACTTGCCGAAGGAAAATGCCCTACATGCGGGCAGGATCTTAAAGGCTCTGAAATTGCATGCACAACCGGAGAATCCGAACAGAAGAGAGAAAAACTTGCAGTAGAACTTCTTGATATAAAGCTCCAGCAGGCCGAAGTCGAGAAAAAACTTAATAGGCTTAAGGATGCAAAAAAGCTGGAGAAGCGGATTTCGGATTACGACCTGGAAACCGAAAGACTCAAAAATAAGGCAAAAGACCTGCAAGAAAGGATAGCGATCCACAAAACCCGAACCGAGGAAGATTCCCTTAAACTTGAAGGGCTTAATAAACAAAAGGAGGAGCTTGAGGCTAAAATGGGCAAGCTTCTTCCTGACATTAAAGCCCTGCAGGGCTGGGAGGCGGCAGCTCAAAAAGCTCATGGTGAGAGTGAAAGAGTACTTCGAGAGGCAAAAGCCTTTGAGAAAAAGCTTGCTGAAAACACCTCGGAAATAGAGAGCCTGAACGGGAAAATCAGGACTTCCCTGGCACTGATCGAAAATTACGGGCAGAGGCTTGGAGAGCTCAATGAGAAAATAAAAGGGCTTGCCGAGCGAGAGACTCAGGAAAAGGAAAAACTCAAAACCCTGGAAGTTGAGCTTGAAGCCCTGAGGAAAAAAGAAGCCCTGGCAAAAGAAACCCATGACGAGAGTTCAAAGCATCTCTTGAAGACAAAAAAACTCGGAGCAAACCTGATCCAGATGGATAACATAAAACACAAAATCTCCGAGCTTGAGGCTTCAATCAGGAATCTTGCCGAAAAAGTCGGCTTTTTTGACCGGGAAATCCTTGAAAGAAACGAACGGGTAAAACAGCTTGAAGGAAAGCTCCAGGGAAGCAGGTTCGAAGACCTTCAGTCAAAGCGTACCCAGCTTGAAGAGTATCAGGCAAACCTTACTGAAAAAACCCGGCAAACCACGGCTGCCAAAGATGCTCTCTTAAAAGAAGTCGGGATGGTTGAGAATAGTTTAAAACGCCGCAATGATCTGAAAGAAGAACTAAAAGCCCTTGAGAACAGGAAACAGTACCTCGAATCCGTATATAGCAACGCCGAGGAGCTTGAGAGCATGTATATGCGCGTTCGGGCTGATATGCGGACGAAAAACATAGGAGCTCTTTCTACCCTTTTGAATGAAATGTTCAGCTTTATGTACACAAATAATGCCTATTCCCATATCGAACTCGACCCGGAATATAACCTCACGGTTTACAGAAAAGACGGCACTCCCCTTGAACCAAAACTCCTTAGCGGAGGAGAACGTGCAATATTTAACCTTGTCCTGCGCTGTGCGATTTACAGGCTTCTTGCTCTGGGTTTTGGAGGAGATAGAGCAGACGGGCTTCCCCCCATGATCCTTGACGAGCCTACAGTTTTCCTGGACCGCGGGCATATAAACCAGCTTTTGAAACTCATAGACATGATGCGCGGCATAGGCGTAGGCCAGATTATTGTGGTATCCCATGATGAATCACTTATAGATTCGGCAGACCACGTCTTCCAGGTAGAAAAAGACCCTATTACCAATATGTCTTCTATTGTAAAACTTTAAGTTGACTATCTCCTTTTCAGCATGCCTGTCCCACAGTTAACAGGTATGCCAGATAGAATTCATAAATATACCAGATCAGGGTCAAGAGTATTCCAGACAAGGTTCAAATGTATTCTGTCAGCAGACCGGAGTCAAAATATTCCAGATAAGGTTCAAATGCATTCTGTCAGCAAACCGGAGTCAAAATATTCCAGATAAGGTTCAAATGCATTCTGTCAGCAGACTGAAATCAAAAGTATTCCAGACAAGGATCAAATGTATTATATCAGAACTCACACGTATTCAAACAGGGTTCACCAGTATACCAGATAATTAAATAGCTCGTCAATTTCCTCTTCATACTCTTCAAAAAAGCTGTAGTTCTTTACAAGATAGCCCTCGGCAGGGAGACCTTCTAGATACCCATACCAGTAGACAACCATGCCTTCTCCGAAAATCTCTGCATATTCCCGAAACTGTTTCTTTGAATAGTGCTCGTGTTCGAAGTCGTCTCCGAAAAGCGCTTTGCTTTCAATCCAGTTGACCATAAGATTGTCTATGCATATAGGATTTTCCAGGACAAAATCAGGAGTCTTGCCTTCTCCCTTAGCCCGAATGTCTGCTTCGGTACAATACGGAATTTCCCTATCATCAAGCCATTTCTGGATAACTGCTTCTCCCATCTCACCTTTCTTACATTGCATCTCATGGGCATGAGGCGAAAAGAAGTGATCGACATCAAGAGCTTTTTTAACTTCCTTTTGAAGACGGCGGTTTTCGATTAAATCCACATTTTTGAAGAGCCAGTTTATACTTTTCTTGGAAATTTGACAATTTTTCATAATAAGGGATGCCATAAGGGTAGGAGGAAAGCCTGTGTATTCCGCAAGATCAAGAATAGTGCGTCCCTGTTTCCATTTTAAAAAAAGTTCATTTTCTCTTGAATAAATTTTCCTGTGTTTGAACCGAGTCTTTTTTACGACTTTCTGATTGAGAATTGTTGCAAGAACACCTACGGGTTTGGAATATTCCTCCGAAAGGCGAAAAACATCTTTAAAGTCATGCAGTGAGCTGTAGATTGTCTGGTATGTCTGGCGGTCCATCCTGAATCATCGTATCCTTTTTTGTATCCTTCCCGAGCACGCAAAATAAAAGTTAAGCAGCATAAGTTAAGCAGCATAAGTTAAGCAACATAAGTTAAGCAGCATAAGTTAAGCAGCATAAGTTAAGCAACATAAGTTAAGCAACATAAGTTAAGCAGCATAAGTTAAGTAGCATAAGTTAAGCAGCATAAGTTAAGTAGCATGAAAAATGAGAATCTTATGATATCAAAATTCTCTCTCAGAAGTACAGTTGATTTTCCCATAACTCCTTCTATATTCATGGATTATAATCATATCAACGTCTTAAAACCCAACGCCTTAAAACCATGAACAATCGGTTTTATAAAGGAGTCAAGAAAGTTCACTTCAGGAACGCCGGAGTAAAGATAATATAATTTTTTTCAAGGGTAAGAAACCCTTTCCGGAACTTCTGCCTGTATATCTGAGCTATTTCTTCGAGCTGAGGGCTGTTAACTGCCAAGCCTTTTTAAATAAGGATTGAGCGAAAAACAGCCATTTTCGGACTGAAGGCGTTTAACTCCAGAAATCCTCATCATAAGTTTCAGGAAGGTCTATTTCCATCGCTTTATCAAGCTTTTTACGCTTTTCCTTATTCTCAGCGGACTTTATTACTTTTTCCTCTCTCCCTGGCAGGCACGAATCATCTTTTTTATCATTATTAAAAGGTGCAAAGATCGTCGTGTGCTTATCTCTTGAAATGACTTTTTCCGGGGCCTTTGGCTTTTCCTGGAATTTTGGTTCAATTTTTGCATGTATAACCGGGTTCTGTTCAACCGGCTCAATATTCAATCTGGATTCCAGCCTTATAGAGGCTTTCTCAGAATCGCTGGGAGCATATCTTTGCCTTTCGTCATGGTTTCCCTCAGGCTCCGGGTCAGGCTTCTTTACATCTGTTTCCTGGAAGTACCGGTTCTTAGAAAATCTGTTATCGTTTCTTTCAACAGATTGATCCGAAGATTTATTTGTGAGCCTTGAAGGGGTCCAGTCTCCTTTTTCAGAGACATCTTTTCTTTTAGAAAGCGGCTGCCTTCCTAGTTTCCGGAAAGTATCTTCAGCATAGGTATCCCTGTTACGGTCAGCTTTTCCGGATTTAATTTTACTTGTTGTACTGTAACCTATAAGGCAGGTGGGTTCTCTTGATCTCCACTCAAGGCAGAAGAGGTGGCACTCCCGCCCTTTACATGTCTGACTTTCATCAAGTGGACAGACTTCTGGAAGAGTCATAATACTAGAAACAACAGAACATAAAAAATAGTTAACGGTAATAAAATTAAACTATTTTAATCAGAGCCCTTTAAGGGCATCTGCAATAAGAGGAGCAACGCTCAGCCTGCTCTCTGCTCTTTCAAGGGTATCGGTTCCGAGAATGTCCTTTACGCCCGCATTGAAGAGCCTTAAAGCGGCATTCCTTGCAAGCACAGGATGTACACAGGCAATGTAAACATCTGCTGCTCCCTGGGATCTGAGCATTTTGATAGATTCAGCCATTGTCCCGCCTGTTGCAATCATATCGTCTACAAGGACAACATTTCTGCCTGTTACATCGAGATTCTTTGTCTTGATTACAACCGTATCCCCGCTGAGTCTCGTTTTCTCCAGGTGATCATAATCAAAGCCCAGACCTGATGCGACGTTCTTTATAAGCCCTTCAGCTCCCGAATCCGGAGCAAGCAGAAGTGGATTTTCCAGGTTAAGCCCTGCAATATACTCCCCGACAAGTTTAGCTGCCTCAAGGTTTTCCGCAGGGCCAGGGAAGTATTCAAGCACACTTTTTTCGTGGATGTTTATCGTAAAAACGCGGTCAGCCCTGATACAGCGGGCAATTGCGCGTGCACTAATCGGTTCTCCGGGCTTGAACTTCTTGTCCTGTCTGGCATATCCCATGTAAGGAATCACGACATTGAGCTCTTTTGCTCCTTCACAAGCATCGATAAGTTGGAGCAGGGAAACAAGATCAGAATCAGTGGGCGTACTCTGAATAAGGGTCACACGCTCATTTTCGGTTTCTTCTGCGATTCGGAGATAAAGTTCCCCATCAGGAAATCGATTAAACTCGGAAAGTACAGGCTCTATCCCTAAAGCCCGGGCAGTGCGGCTGGCAAGTAATTGTGATGCTGGTCCACCTATAATCTTCAAGATATATACCTCAGTCTGCGGTCTTGATATATCCCATCCTTTAAAAAGCTTATTTTTTATGGGTTACCCTGGGCTTTACCCTTTGAGCTTTTCGAGCACCCTGATATTTTGTATTGAAGTATGTGGATAATTTCCACTCTCGTCTTTTTCCACTGATTTCACCATATCCCAGATCGTCAGCAATGCTGCCGAAACCCCTGTAAGGGCTTCCATTTCAACTCCTGTTTTTCCGACAGTCCGAACTTTTACCTCCGCTGAAATCATCCCTTTGCCGATCTCAAAATCCACATCTATAGCAGTTATAGGAATCTGATGGCACATTGGAATTATTTCAGGAGTCTTTTTAATCGCAAGCACAGCAGCAACCCGCGCAGTTGCAAGCACGTTGCCTTTTTCCACGTTTCCGGTTTGTATCTTCTCTATAGTCTCCCCGGAGAGTATAATTTCCCCTGCAGCCCGCGCCAATCTAGGAATCTCACGCTTTTCGCTGATATCTACCATATGCGCTCTGCCGGACTCAATATGAGTAAATTGCTTTTCCACAAAACCACCACGTTTTTCGTACATATATAACCTTGATTTATCTGGTTTGAACCAGTCTAGCTATCAATTCCCTTTTTTCTAAAATTTCAGTGCTTATTTGTGACATTTCAATATTTTTCAGGTATTTTTGGCATTTCAATATTTTTCAGGTGTTTTTGGAATTTCAATGCCTTTTTCTGACATTCTAATGCTTTCCTGGCATTTTATGCTTTCCTGGCATTTTATGCTTTTTTGGCATTTTAACACATATTTTCTCGGATCAGTCGATTCTGATTTGCTTTCTTTGTGAATAGTCTTCAATTACTTTATCCAGCTCTTCCCTAAGCCCTCTGGCTTCTTCAAGGTTGAGTTTTATGACCTGTTCATCTTCCCCGTGAAAAATCGTAACTCTTATCCGGTTTCTTTCTATTTTCAGCTCGATTTTCCTTTCAATCCCCTGTAACATACAAATTACCTCCCTATTTTATGTATTTAGAATGGTTCGATTGGGTTTGCAACATAGCAGTATCAATTATAACTTTGATTAATTGTATTATTAAAATACGGTAGTGAATGTAAGTTATGAAGAACATATGCACAAAACTCTCTCTACATCTTTCCTCAAATAAGATGGATATACTTGCTTTTTAGGAATTGATCAATAACTCGCGTATGCGACCTAAGATACATTATTGAAGATGTTGTTTAATATCTTAGATATTACTTTCTGTGATCATTGTTTTTAAGACTTTTCTAGATACTGATGTAGCTATTTTTGAGGAATCTTCTCTAAAATAATTAAATTCGCGTATATAAAAAGTTACAATCATATGAATTATTAATTTCACAAAAATAAAATTAAATTATACAGTTAACAAAGTTTACATAGAATAACTGACTTAAATATCTTTGCATATTTAATAAAAAATTATTATTGATGAGCTTATCTTAAAATCATTTTAATTTTTTCTAAAAAGATTTTAAAAATTAGACTCATAATCAGAAACTCGATTGATCATTCAAAATATAAGACTTATAAAAGCAATTTTAGGTTTTGGGATCAGCTCATTATATAAATTCAAAAACTGAGGGTTGATATGGAGAGTAATAAAATCTCTAAAAAGCTGATTCTATTAAACGCCTTAGGAATAATGGTACTGATATTTTTAATACTGGTTAGTATCGCAGGCGCAGTGTCATTTGGAAATGATAAAAATTCTAAAAATTTATGCAGGGAAGATGCTTCTAAGATCAATGGACCTGTTCCCAATCCTTACCTGGCATCCTCACTTTATGCCATCACACATTTTGACTCTTCGCAGAGCGACTCTACACCCTACGGGCCTCCTCGCGGGAACTTCACTGTAGACCCAACGACTCAACCAATTGTCTACGGCGGCCCGATTAATATCATTACTCTTGCCTCAACAAACAAGAATTACATGTGGGCAGTCGGCACCGATCGCGTAAGCTACGTTAATATGACCGACAACAATTGGACTGTGGTGGCAAAATATGAGGCACTTGCCAATGCGACAAATAACAAAATACCGGCTGTTCCGGATAAAAATTTCAGCAATTTTGGAAATTCATCTGCTGTAGGAATGAACGCAACCTCAATGGATAGTTACTTAAAAAGTCTTTTCAGTGAAAATTATTCCGCTCGCTTCGGAAATGGAGGATATTCGGTAGTCGATAACAAAAACATACTCTATGTCAATTATGGTAATAACATCTACGCATTTGCACTCAAGAATCCTTGCAAACCATCCGAAGGCATAAAAACGTGCTATATGATAGAAGATGTAGTAACTGCTATTCAGGGTAAGAACAATCTGTCAAGCATTAGAGTATCTGGCCTTTCCATGACATACGATGGTCATCTTATTATCATATTCAGCAATGGTGTAGCAGTCGTCGACCGCGCCCTCAACACTACTTGTGCATCTTTCTGCCGGTTTAATGACAGTGAATACGTTAGCAACTCAGTTGCAGTAGACGAAAACAACGGTATATATGTAGCTAGCGATAGTGTCATGCACAAGCTCATCTGGACCGGTACAAAACTTTCAGACGATGAAGCTGACGGTGCGTGGTCGCAAGAATACACAAATTCGGTACAACCTCCTATGATTAAGATGGGCAAGGGTACAGGGTCCACACCAACACTCATAGGATTCGGCAATGACAAGGATAAACTTGTGGTCATAACCGATGGTGCTAAACGGATGAATCTGGTGGCATTCTGGCGTGACAAAATCCCCAAAGGATCCCAACGAATCGCTGACCAAATTCCAGTAACCTGTGGTTTGCCAAATGATACTGAGTGGATACAGTCCGAGCAGTCCGTAGTCGTATATGGATACGGGGCCTTCGTCGTGAATAACATGCCGGAAACTTTTGATTCTAACCTTGAAGGTAAGAACAAGATTCTTCAGGTCTCACTCATGGGCCCGGCATCTCCGACCTCTTATGGCGCTGAACGCTTCCAATGGAATAAATCAACGCATAAATGGTCTTCCTTATGGTCACGATCAGATGTCTCATCGACAAGCATGATCCCGATCCACAGCGTGTCAGGTAATATGGCTCTCATCAATGGTTATCAATCTCCAGATGGCTGGGAAGTTCTCGGACTTAACTGGGATACTGGCAAAACAGTTCATAAGACCGTCTTTGGCGATTTGAACTTCGGAAACGGCGCATATGCAGTTCTGCAGTATCTGGATAATGACGATCTGGTTTTCAATTCAATATCAGGCCCGATTCGTATCCATTACAACCAGAAATGTTTAGGAAGGAATGATCCCTTTTCAAGAAAAAATAGTGTTGCATCAGCGGTAAAATGTCATAAAATTATATCGCAATGATTTACATAGTTGCCTGCTTTGCAGGCAACTTTTAAATTTCCCTAAATCTGTCCTAAAGCGGGGATTGGAGATGTTTCTAAAGTTAAATAATTCTAATGTTATATTAATTGCAATAGTAAATTCATAGAGCTAGAACGAACTTTGAGATCTTTTTTCTCTTTTTTACCCAATCTCAGCCGCTTTAATTATTTCAGGAATTTTCTCCAGAACATCCGTTGCAAGCAGCCCGTTTCCTGCTTTCTCAAAAGCCAGATCCCCGGCTGCTCCGTTGATATGTGCAGCACAGGCTGCTGCGAGGAATGCGGGATTTCTGGAAAAAAGCGATCCTGTAAGTCCTGCAAGGACATCTCCTGTGCCTCCCACGGTCATGCCCGGGTTTCCTGTCCTGTTCAGCAGGGTCTGCTTTCCGTCCGAGATAATATCGATTTTTCCTTTGAGAAGTGTTACAACCCCTTTTTCCTCCGAAAACTCCCTGACGGCTTTAATACGGGATTCCAAGTTCTCAGGGGTTTCAATATTTCTCAGGCGGGCAAATTCTCCGGCATGTGGAGTTACTATCAGTTCGCAATTGCCTGCAAGGCTTTCAAAAATAGCGCCCGAGAGAGCTGAGAGGGCATCGGCATCAAGAACCGCTTTTCTGCAAAAGGGCAGGATTTTTCGGACGGCTTCCAGGGTTTCTGCCGCTCTCCCGAGCCCCATCCCCATCACAACTACATCATGGGAATTTATAGAGTCCATAAGGATTGAAAGATCTTCAGGGCAGAGGACATTTGAAGAGAGTTTTCGGACAATAAGATTTGGAGAATATGATGCCACTATTTCGGCTACAGGTTCTGGAACTGCTACGGTTACAAGGTCTGCTCCAGCTTTAAGGGCTGAAAGGGACGCAAGGGCCGGAGCTCCTGAATACGGGCCTCCTCCTATAACGAGGATTTTTCCGGAATCGCCCTTGTGTTCCCCGGATTCCCGCCTGCGTAGCATCATAAGGTCTCCGGGACCAACATACTGTTCGGCATCGACACAGATTCCAATGTCTGCAACCTTTATCATGCCAGTGTATTCTTTTGCCTTCTCGCTCAAAAGCCCGGTTTTCATATGGTGAAAAGTAACAGTAAGCCCTGCATGCACAGCTTTTTCAAAATCTCCACCATCAGGGTCAAGTCCTGAGGGAATGTCAACCGAGATTATGGTTTTTCCGGCTTTCCCTTCCCGGTTTATAAAGTCGATAACCTTTGATTCAGGCTCTCTGAGCTTTCCCCTTATTCCGGTTCCGAATACTGCGTCTACGAGCAGATCAGCTTCCCGAAACGATTCTGAAGCCGAGGTTTCAAGTTGGCTTGAGTCCGTTATTTCGAGCACATCAACACGGCTGAACTTCATAAGGGAAAAGTTATGGAGAGCTTCTTTCGTTCTTATATCCCTGGCTTTTCCAAGCAGCATTACCTTTACAGTGTATCCTGAAGAACCTGCAAGATGTCTGGCTGCGACAAAAGCATCTCCTCCGTTGTTTCCCCGGCCTGCGAGAAAAAGTACCCTACCGCTTTCAAGTCTTTCCCGTATGTGTTGTGCAATAATGGCCCCTGCATTTTCCATTAACTGGACAGGTAGAAGCCCAAGGCATTCACAATTTCGGTCTATCGCTTTCATCCTCAAAGAATTAACGCACTTCATAACTATTACCTGCCGGACTCTCTCATATGGTCTCATGTTGTCCATTTAAGCTTTCAAATCATTTCTGCAAGCCTGAATTCTCGGACTCATATGAATTCTCTGGCTTATAGATTATAGTAGAAATTGTTATATATCTCCAGAACAATTGAGGGAATTTATTTCTTATATTTCTACACCGAGGAAAACCTATTTGATGTTATTAAGTATATATGTTACATTCCAATATAACGTTACATTTCAATATAACATAATATACCATTCCAATATGACAAATATATCGGAATTTTTGAGTTTCTATAAAAAGCATATTATTTCTTTAAGAGCACGACGTATAAAACGCAGTTTCATAAGTGTGTCTAATCAGCAAGAAAAACAGTCCAAAAAAACTACAGTTAGCCTTACAGTTAACTAACTGCAGTAAAATGTGAATAGGCAGGATTCTGATCAAATGTTTGCTTTCCTTTACATGTGTCTGGACTTATATAAAACAGGGAGGACTATTTTTGCTTAACTTATCAAAAGATGCGGATAGCAATCTTAAAAATACAGTCAAACCCAGATACCTTGTTCTGGGCAGTGGAAGTGTTGGTTTTGCGCTTGCAAAAGAGCTCAGGGAAAGCAATAAGCTCGTAATTATTGTAGATAAAGACGAAGCTAAAGTCGAGACTCTCAGGGAGGAAGGCTTTGAAGCGATTGTAGGCGATATCTCCGACCCTGAGCTTGTCGATAAGATTGACCTTAAGAATGTTGTTGTTATACTTTTCCTGACTTCCAATAACGAGGCTAATAGAAAGGGCATTGAGAATTTCAAAAAGGCAGTTGACCCTGATGTTCAGCTCTTTTCCCGGGCCTCAGATATTATCAATAAGGAAAAAATGGAAGACCTTGGGGCAGATTATGGCTTTATGCCTTCAAAGCTTGTCGCAAGTTCCCTTTCTCGTTCTCTTGAAAGAGCCGAATCGGTCCACAGAGGTAACAGGCTTGCACGGTGGCTGAAGGGAATAAGGGATAAAAAACTTGCTATTGTAATCCACGATAACCCTGACCCGGATGCTATTTCGAGTGGACTGGCCCTAAAAGAGATTGCAAAGAGCATTGGGGTTGAGGCAAGCATCCTCTACCATGGCAGAATAGGGCATCAGGAAAATAAAGCCTTTGTAAACCTGCTCGGGATCGACCTCGGTAAGATGGAAGAGAACGGCCTCAAAGGCTTCGATGAAATTGCCCTGATAGACTGTTCCATTCCCGGAGTTAACAACATGGTCCCCCCTAACTCGTTTGTGGGTATTGTAATTGACCATCACCCCCCAGGAGAAACCGAGATAAAGGCTGAGTACATAGATATCCGGCCTAACTTCGGAGCAACGGCTACTATAATGACAAAGTACCTGCAGCAGCTTAATATCAATATATCCAAGACACTAGCAACAGCCCTGCTCTATGGAATCCGAACTGACACCCAGGACTTCAAGCGAAAGACCGACCCTGCTGATCTTTCAGCCGCTTCGTACCTTTACCCCCTTTCAAACCATGGAATCCTGGACCAGCTTGAGCAGCCTTCAATGGCCACTGAAACCCTTGAGGTGCTTGGGGAAGCCATAAGAAACCGGCAGGTAATGGGAAGTTACCTTCTCTCGAATGTCGGGAACATAAGAGACAGGGATACGCTTCCTCAAGCTGCAGATTACCTTTTGAGCCTTGAAGGGATCTCTACGACCGTTGTTTTTGGGGTCACTGAAGACCGCATATATATCTCTGGACGAAGCAACGATATAAGAATTAACCTCGGCGAAGTTATGCGCCAGGCTTTCGGCGAAGATGCAGGTGGACATGCAAACGCAGCAGGAGCCCAGATCCCCCTTGGTGTTTTCAGCGCTACAAAAGACCGTCAGACATTACTCAGGCTGGTTAATGAAGCCGTAGTGAAAAGGTTCCTGAGCGCTGTAGGAGTAGAAAGCGCGGGAGAATGAAACCTTCAAGATTTTCGGCACTAGCCCCACTACTGAAATTGTCTTCCCAAAGTATTGAGCAAGGCCAATACGAGAAACAATAAAAAAGAGAAAAAGGAGAATGAAAGAAGCGAAAAAAAGAAAATGAAAAGAGTTATTTTTCTCTTTTCATATTTTAAAAGACTTTAATTTCTGTTTTCATTTAAAAAATCCGGTTCAGGAACTCCTTAGGTTCAGGAACTCTTTATTTCGATTCTGGGATTTTCACCTTTACCCTGTTCCCTTCCAGGACATCCTTTTCCGTCACCTGAATATCTGAGACTGTGGCGTTTCCTGCTTTTAGGGAATAAGTCGATAGAGCATTGACTCCATCTGCTTTATTTTCGGTCGAGTAAGGTACGGTTATTTCAAATGAACCGTTTTTATCTGACGTTACTTCATTCTGATATGTGAATTTTCGGCCTGTGTTTGATCTGAGCTCAAGGGTTGCAGTAATGCTTTGCCCTGGGTCTGCAGTACCTGAAAGCCTGGCTCCAGAGACAAACTCGAATATCTTTACGTCACTAGTCGTGTCATTATCTACCTCAGGTGCAGTAGTTTCATGGACAAGCCTCAGGTTTCCGAGATTTGATCCGTCAAGTTGATGAAGCTTGTATACTTCGGTTTCCGTGTATTCCTTTTTAGCAGTTGCAATGGTTTGAAGCCCGCCGTTTCCGTTGACGGTTTGAACATTTAGATACTTGCTTATGTTCTCACCTGCAATCTTAACAATAGACCCAAATTTGCCGCCTGCCATCAGATTGTCGGTTATTACATATTTTACTTTGAGCTTTTCCATAATTGCCTTTGCTTCTTCCTCGGAGTTCGTTAAGAAGAAATGTGAAGAATCGTCTACACCGGTCTGGAAGTTGTTTGAAACTGCAGGCCTTTTAGCCTGGTAAACGATCCAGTTTCCGTAGTCCCACCAGCTCAAAACTCCATATTCGGGGGTTCCGGACGGATCAAGGTAGTAAGAAGTTTCAGGGCTCGAGGCTCCAAGCCAGGTGAGAGAGTCCTTCCAGATAGGGTCAATCAAGCCGTCCTCTTTTGCAAAAGCAACTCCTGCCCAAATGCAGGGTATAAATACAAGCCCTATAAGTGCCAGAGATGAGACAATTTTGAAGTAGTCGGGTTGAGAATTCTGTTTTGAGCCTGAGGAATTAATTTTCGATTTTGATTTTGTTTTTGACTTTGTTTCTTTTTCTGACTTTTTTGACTTTGTTTCTTTTTCTGCCCTGGATGTAAACATTGCGCTATTCCCATTGGTCGGAACAGATTTCACCAGTTTTTTTACTTCAGTCTCAAAGTCAAAGGAATCCAGTAAAACCCAAAGTAAGTATGAGGTAAGTATTGCTGCGTTTACTGCGAACAGATATGAAAAACGCCTCTGAGAGAGCATTAAATATGCGAAAAAGACCGACCATAAAAGGAAAAAAACTCCTTCAGGCTTTGATTTTTCACCTATCCACTCGAGGCCAAGCAGGAAAAATCCACCCAGAGCGGTAAGGAAACAAAGCCCAAGACTTCCCAGTATTGGTGTAAAAGTAAGTTTTCCCTCTGAAGTTAAAAATATTGGTAGAGCTTCGGAAATCGTGCTTATGTATTCACCTTTTCCGAGGAAGAAATTCATTCCTTCAATTACAAAAGAATATGACTCGGCAGAAAATGTCCTTAGGAACAGAAGACCAGCGACAGAGATCAGTATTAAGACGGCTGGATAGTACTTCCAGTCCAGACCTTTTTTCGAGATATATAGGGAAAAACCCCAGAGGATTAAGGTTCCGACTAGCATGCTGAACACATAAAATACCTGGAACCAGGAAAGATACATCGCACTCATTTCCAGGCCCGGACGCAAGGATCCTGCTGACAGGGGAATGGTAAAGAGAAGCGTTGCAAGAAGAGCTACAGTAGAGCATATAAGAAGATAGTCGGAGTTTTTCTCAGCCTTAAGGTTGATTATTGTCTGTATGAATGTGTAAAGTACAATAAAGCTTACAAAGACAAGGGCTCCTATCCATGTGTAAATCAGAAGTGCAAAGAATAGTCCAGATGCTCCTGCGAGAGCTAACGATTTTATGAGTTTCTTATCAGAAGAGATATTTTTGAAAGAAGTCAGGGAAATGGAGCCTTCTCTTGCCCATTTTAAAGCAAGTATGAAACATGCATAAGCTGAAGTTGAGAGGAGAGTTTCAGCTACGTGATGGTCAACTGCTCCAAACCGGGATATGTAGACATGGGCTGGAATCACTGCAAAAACTAAGGCCCCAAGAAGTGCGGTTTTGCGGTCAAATATCGCAGCAGCCGCTATATACAGCGGAATTATTGTCAGGACCCCCAGAAGCACTGGCAGCAAGGCTCCTGCAAATTCAGTGGTATACAAACCAGGGTTGCCTCCTCCCAGGACTTTTGCAAGCAGTGCACCTAAAAAGTCAAAAAAAGGTGGCCATCCGACTTCAAACCCCGCAGGATAATTAATATATGAATCGAAATTAAGGGGATGTGGAAAATTGAAAGTTGTATATAAAATGCGCCGCATATGGTAGAAACTATCATATCCCATAAGATTTATGCTTCCGTTTGCAGTAGCGGCAGAATATGAGATCATGCGCATGAGAAAAGCAACCAATGCAACTGCAATCAAAGAAATAATACCGAATTTTAATCTATGAGCGGGCCGTTTTGCCACCGGACATCCCATGCCTTTGTTCGTAGTAATCATCTCTTTTAGTTTTTAACTTTTGAATTCATTGCACTTTTGAGTATCTTATCTTTGATAGTTTTTGAGTATCTTATCTTTGATAGTAGTTAATTAATATAATAACTTTAAGGTTGTTTTACGATCTAAATAATATCGTGAATACTTTTAAAAGGTATAACCGTAGACTGTAATTGTAGCCCGATTATTGATTTTGTCCAGTTTAGACAAGTGTATTAAATGAGAGTAAATGAAGGTAAATAGCGCTAAAGCAATGCTTAAATGCCTCAATTTATTTAGAGTAGAATTTATTTCGTTACCGGATAAATAACACTAAAGTGACACTTAAAGTGAAGGTTAGCTGTTTTAAGTAAGGTCAAAGTTAACTGTATTAAGTAAGGTCAAAGTGAACTGTTTTAAGTGAGGTCAAGGTTAACTGTTTTAAGTAAAGTAAAGGTTAACTTTAGTAAATAATTGATGGATCCTCTTGTTATCCAATGAATCATCTCGCTATCCAATGAAGCACTTCATCTGGGAAGTGTTATATATATCTAATGAACCATCTCATCTGGAAAGTATCATATGTCCCTACTGTTGATATACAATTTTCAATATATTTATAATCGTTGAGTTTAATGAATTGTTGAAATCTTGCAGGAAATCAGGTATTATTAACGTAAATCAGATCCACAGATAACTTTTATATTGATAGTTCAAGGATAGATAGGAAACTTCAAATTATAAAAACGTGACACGACAATCTTCCCACTCCTGGGGGGCTCGATGTTTACATTTATAATTAAATTAGCTTTTTATCTGCATTTGTTTAAACCCCTGAAAAAAGTGAGAAATCGATGAAAATAGCTATATTTCATGATTATTTTGGAGCCATTGGCGGTGGAGAGAAACTTGTTCTCATGCTCGCAAACTACTTCAATGCCGATGTTATCACTACTGATTTGAATATGGAGTCAGTAAAAAAGATGGGGTATTCCAACATACGAATAATCAGCCTGGGAAAAACCCCAAAAATACCTCCTTTAAAGCAGATTTCCGCATCATTTTATTTTGCAGCCTGCGATTTTTCAAAGGAATACGATTTTTTCATTTTTTCAGGCAACTGGGCATATTTCGCGGCAAAGAAACATAAACCCAACCTATATTACTGCCATACTCCTACACGAGCTTTCTATGACCTTTACGAGACCTTCATCAGTAGACAACCCCTCTGGATTTCGATCTTCTTCCGGATATGGGTCAGGCTTCACAGGCCAATTTCGGAATACTACCTTTCCCATGTATGTAAAATCGTAACTAACTCTAAAAATACCTCAACAAGAATCAAAAAGTATTTCCACAGGGATGCTGAAGTTATCTACCCCCCTGTCGAAACTTCAAAATTTACCTGTAAAGAATATGGAGACTTCTGGCTTTCAGTAAACCGGCTCTATCCTGAAAAACGAGTGGAAATTCAAATTGAAGCATTCAAGAAAATGCCCGAAGAAAAGCTTGTCATTGTTGGGGGATACTCCAAAGGAGATCACGCAAAAAGTTATGCAAAAAATATTCTTGACAACTTACCTGAAAACGTGAAGGTTCTTGGGGAAGTTTCTGAGACGGAATTACTTGACCTTTATTCCCGCTGTAGAGGTTTTATCTGCACTGCCATGGATGAGGATTTCGGGATGACACCTGTTGAAGCTATGGCAAGTGGAAAACCTGTAGTAGCTGTAAATGAAGGTGGATTTAAGGAAACGGTAGTCGACGGGAAAACCGGCGTGTTTGTGGAAGCAGATATTCAAGATATAATCAGTGCAGTAAAGAATATCTCGAAAAACCCATCAAGCTATGGAAATGAATGTTTTAAAAGAGCAGCTATGTTTGACATTTCTATTTTTGAAAATAGCATGAAAAAAAATGTTGCTTGCGAAAATTGTTTTTGTGATAAATGACCTCCGGTGATCAGATTATTTCTCAAAAATTTCTCAAAAAATATAATATTCTTCCGTCCCGGTGAAGTAATAATCAGGAGATAGTAATTTGAATATAGGTTTAATTCTTGAATTAGCAAAAAGAGATATTACTGAAAAATACTCAGGGTCTACTTTAGGAGCTTTGTGGAACTTCATTTATCCACTTGTGGATATTTTTATATTTACCGTCATATTTGCTAATCTTATGGGATCGCGTTTGCCTGGCTCGTCTTCAGTCTATGCATATGGATTCTATCTTACTTCTGGTGTAATTGCATGGAATGCTTTTTCGAATACTGTTACAAGGACATCTAGTGTTTTTTTAGACAAGAAATATATCATATCCAAAGTTAAGGTTGATCTTTCCTCATTTCCTCTCTATATTGCTGTTTCGGAGAGTATTACTTATGTTGTGACAATGGGAATATTCCTGTTTTTACTTCTGATTAGTGGATATGGAGTAAGCCGTGTAATTCTATTAGTTCCATTTATATATATTATCCAGCAGATTTTCGCTTATTCCCTTGGGTTTTTTATTGGAGTATTTGTTGTCTTCGTAAGGGACTTAAAAGAAGTTGTAGGAATTGTACTTAAGATCTGGTTTTGGTTTACCCCAATCGTATATCTTTATGATGTACTCCCAGAATTTGTAAAAAAACTCATGAATTATAATCCGGCGTTTTCATTCATCCATCTGTATCAAACTATATTTATATACAAAGAAATTCCGAGTTTAAAGCCCATTTTATATCTGCTCTTGTTAAGTCTTGTAATTCTATTCTTTGCAGAGATTATCTTCAAAAAACTAGAAAAAGATATTCGAGATTTTATATAATTAAAATCACAAGTTGTGACTCAATATGATCAAAGTATCAGGTGTTTCAAAAAAGTTCAAGTTGTATCATACACCCACTGACAGATTAAAAGAGAAAATCTTAAAGAAAAAATACCATAGAGAGATCACTGCATTAGAAAATATTTCTTTTGAAGTGAAGGAAGGACAAACCCTCGGGATAGTAGGGCAGAATGGAGCTGGCAAATCTACTCTATTAAAGGTACTTTCTGGTGTCATGCTTCCTGACGAGGGCTTGATAGAAGTAGACGGAAAAATCACCGGTTTACTTGAACTGGGAACAGGTTTTGATCAAGAACTTACAGGCATTGAAAATATATTCATGAATGGGACATTTTTAGGGATGGATAAAAGCGAAATTGAAAAGAAAAAAGACGAGATTATTGATTTCACAGAGCTTGGGGATTTTATTTATGACCCGATCAAAACATACTCATCGGGTATGCTTATGAGGCTTGCATTCTCAATAGCAATGCATGCAGAACCAAAGTGTTTTTTGGTCGATGAAGCGCTCTCTGTCGGAGACGCATATTTTCAGCAAAAATGCATGAGAAAGATTCTGGAATTTAAAAACACTGGCGGATCCATTATTTTTGTATCTCACGACATGAATGCTGTAAAAATTGTATGTGATTCAGCAATGTTATTAGATCACGGTCATATGCTTAGTTCCGGCGACCCAAAAGATATAATTGATTATTATCATGGAATGATTTTGCAAAAAGCACACATGGGAGATACAGAAGTAAAAGTATATGACATAAACGATACGAAAGATTGTACAGGTCGAAAAAATCCGAATGCTTCAACAGGGGAAGTTGAACTTATTTCCTTTAAAATTCTGAACTCAAAAAACGAGGAAATATTATACATTGAGAGTGAACAGGTAATTAAAGTTATATATCAAGTCAAGGCCTTAAAAGAATTGTCTGATCCTCACTTTGGCCTTCACGTTAGAAACAATCTGGGTGTATCAGTATTTGAAACAAATACATATTGTAGTGGCATTAAAACTTTTACTCTAAAAAAAGGGCAGATTGCAGAACTAATCTGGGAATTCTTTATTCCACTCTCGGCAGGAGACTATTCATTCTCTGTTGGTGTGGCAAATAAGGGATACGGAAAAGATGCTTTTGAAGAATATTTGCTTATGGCTCACGATATAGAGGTTTTAAAAGTAATTCCTAATGATAGTGCAATTATCTATACCGGAGTTTTCAATATGAAACCAAAAATAAAAATTCAAGAAGGGTCCGGTAAAGAGTTATAAGCATTACTCGATAAAGAACGACAGTTTTTTTGATTAAATAAATAATTTTTCTGTTGAAACAGATGCCGAAAATGAACATGCTGTCTCAAGAAATAAAAGACGTAGATAAATAAGCGTAGCTTTGGATTAACAGACTTTGTGCCATATCCAATAAACATATACTCTGGAAATGGATCCATATAAATAATTAAGTTCATTGAGGAATCTAAATTGGATACACTGGAAATTAAGGACGAAGAGGTAGATATCGAGAAGATCATGGAAAAAATCCGTGAGAACATAGATAAGAGAAAAAAAGAGGGGATTTATACAGAAAATGAACCGGAAATAATGAGTGAAACATTTTCTGCAGATTCCCCTACGAAAAGAGATATTCCTGAAGGTCTTGAATTTATAAATTATTGTGACATCTGCAATGAAAGTTATACCATAAGTTCTCATCGTCCACTCATAGGAAAATTTCTTGTAGAAGGAAGAAAAATGGTCCACGGAGAGGTCCGAAGATATGTTGATCCAGTTTTCCAAAAACAAAGAAAATTTAATTTTGGCATTGCAGATGTGGTTAAAGATTTAAAAACTGATGTCGAAAATTTGAACACTGGCTTTGAACGTTTAGATATCGATTCAAAAAGTTTAAAAATTGATGTTAAATCTTTGAAAACAGACTCCGGATATTTAAAAACTGAGCTTGAGCATTTAAAAGTAAATTCTTCCCAAAATATCAAATCTGAAGTTAATAGCGTTATTTCTGCAATTGATTTGGACCTGAATAATAAAATCTGGCTTAACAGTGTGCTTGAGAATCGCTTAAAAAAAAACTTGCAGAATCATAAGGTACAGAAACCTGAAAACAATGAATCTGAAAACAATGAATCTGAAGACAATGAATCTGAAATAAATTATTACGCATTTGAAGAACGGTTCAGAGGCTCAAGGGATCACATTCAACAGCATCAAAAAGCGTTTTTAGATTACTTCAAGGATTGTAAAAATGTGTTGGATATCGGTTGTGGAAGAGGGGAATTTCTGGAACTAGCCAGGCAGAACGATATCGTTGCGAAGGGAATAGATATCAATGAAGATATGGTTAGTTTCTGCAAATCAAAAGGTTTTAATGTAGAGTTAAAGGATGCAATTGAAATCCTTCAAACTATGGAAGATAAAAGTCTGGATGGAATTTTCATCAGTCAGGTAGTTGAACATCTGGCTCCTAACTATCTTATCAAAATGCTAAACCTTTGCAACAAGAAACTTAAGTATGGTTTTTATTTAATAGTAGAGACTGTAAATCCCCTGTCATTCTTTTCTTTTACCAATTTTTATATTGATTTTACTCATATAAAACCAGTACATCCCGAGACACTCAAGTTTTTATTAAGTGCAGTTAATTTCCGCGAGATTGAAACGAAATTTATTTCTCCTGTTCCGGACAGTATGAGATTAAAGAAGTTGCCGGACTTTGATGACCTAAAAGACAGAGAGAAAGTCCTGTTTGAAACTTATAATCAAAACGTCAATATGTTAAACAACACTTTATACGGAGCACAGGATTATGCGGTCATCGGAAAAAAATGAGGGACTAAATACTGTTTGAATTATTATCATAATTTTATGTTATGTGAGATCCGGGGATAAATTACTATGAAACTAGCGTTTGTAACTCCTTGGTACGGGAACATTCCTGGCGGAGCAGAAAGTGAATGCAGGAGGACAGTTGAAAACCTGCAAAAACACGGTATTGAAGTTGAAATACTTACTACTTGCGTCAAAGAATTCTTGAGTGATTGGAGCACTGATTTTTATGAAGAGGGTATTTATAATTTAAATGGGGTCAGTATACACAGATTTTCAGTAAGGAAAAGAGATACTGCCCGTTTTGATAAAATAAACTACAAACTTATGCGCGGTCTTGAGATATCTCCCGATGAAGAGAAAACGTTTATGCGGGAAATGGTTAACAGCCCCGGTCTCTATTCTTATATTGCTGAACATGGTACAGATTACGATTACTTTTTATTTATTCCATATATGTTCGGTACAACTTACTATGGATCCTGCATATACCCTGAAAAATCAGTTATAATTCCATGCCTTCATGATGAAAGCTACGCTTACCTGAATATTTATAAAACTATGTTTGAAAATGTCAAAGGCATTATTTTTCATGCATCTCCTGAAAAAATATTAGCGAATCATCTTTATAACCTAAATAACATGCAGACTGTTTTAGGAGAGGGAATTGATATGGATTTTGTGTATAATCCAGACCGGTTCCGGGAGAAATACGGCATTAAAACTGACTTCATTCTTTACGCAGGAAGGAAGGAAGCCGGGAAAAATGTTCCTCTTCTAATTGATTTTTTTGCCAGATATAAAAAGCATAGAAAGAATGAATTAAAGCTCGTTCTTATTGGTAGTGGAACAATAGAAATACCCTCTGAAAGTAGAAATGACATTATTGATCTGGGGTTTGTACCACTTCAGGATAAGTATGATGCATATGCAGCGGCTACTTTTTTGTGTCAACCCTCTTTGAATGAAAGTTTTTCTATTGTAATAATGGAGTCATGGTTATGTAAATCCCCTGTACTGGTACATGGGAATTGCGCCGTAACTAAAGACCACTGTATCAAATGTAATGGTGGACTTTATTTTAATGACTATTATGAATTTGAAGGGTGCCTCGATTTCTATCTGGGAAACCCTGCCATCAGAAAGATTATGGCTGAGAATGGGATGTCGTATGTTATTGAAAATTTCAGTTGGGATAAAATTGTAGAAAAATATATTGAATTTTTAGGGAGTTTTTGAAAATGGAGATTCACCAGATCTTACCAACAATTTCTCCAGGAGATGCCATAGGCAATGAAGTCCGGGAAATTAAAAGCGTCCTGAATAAATGGGGATACAAATCCGAAATATATGCTCAAAATATACATCCTGGAATTGACGCAAAAAATTATACCGAATATAAGAAGGTTTCTTCAAAAGAAAACATATTAATTTTTCACTTTTCCATCGGTTCCGAAATTTCTGAGTTTGTTGCAAAACTTCCCGACAAAAAGATAATGATTTACCATAATATTACCCCACCTGAATATTTTATTGGAGTCAACGAGACTCTTGTAAACTTACTGGAAAATGGAAAAAATGAACTCAGGTCACTTGTTGACCACATAGACCTTGCTGTTGGCGTTTCCGAATTCAACAGACTGGAACTTCAAAAAATGGGATTTAAAAATACCGATGTTTTGCCTATAATAGTGGACTTTGATGAGTATAGAAACCCAAACGAAAAATTGCTGTCGAAATATAATGATGATTTTGTGAATCTCTTATTTGTGGGAAGAGTAACCCCGCATAAAAGACAGGAAGATATAATAAAAATATTTTATTATTATAAACGTATTAACCCAAAATCAAGGCTTTTCCTGGCAGGCAACTATGAAGGCTGTGAAATTTATTCAGATTATTTGAAAAAGCTGATCCAGAACTTAAATCTGAAAGATGTCCATTTATTAGGTAAGATCAAATTTAACGACCTGATTTCTTACTATAAATTAGCTGATGTTTTTATCTGTATGAGTGAACATGAAGGCTTTTGTGTTCCTGTACTGGAAAGTATGTACTTTGAAGTTCCAATTATAGCGTACAACTCTACAGCTATCCCCTTCACTCTTGAGAATACGGGAATTCTGGTCAACAAAAAGAATTATTGTGAAATTGCTGAGATGGTAAATTTATTAGTAGAAGATGAAAGACTGCGATCAATTATTGTCAAGAAACAGAAAGATAGATTGGATGATTTCAGAAGAGAAAAAATAATCACTCAGTTTGAAAGAATTTTATCCAAAGTTAAGTAACAAGGTGAAGTAATATTAAAAATAAGCTAACTTTTGTAGTCTAGCATTACGGCCTGGAAGTTAACGAAGGTACCGAATTCCACTACAAGCTCGCATTTGAATATTTATCTTGCATTCGGCAGGTCAACATTTAATTCATATATTTTTTTGATGATTTTGCCTTTAAAGTAATGTTGGCTCTTCACTATTTCACGTGGGTAACTCAAATTTTAGTTTTCCTAATTTTAGAGAGATCATATTAATAAAATAATATATGTTTTTAAAGTCTCTTGCATTTCTTTTTTGCAACTGTACGATACATTAATTCCCTAGAGAATTCCATGGGGTTATTTTGGAAATAGTGAATCTTCGCTATTTCGAGTGGGTAACTTACATTTAGTTTCTAAACGAGCATGAAATTCGTTGAATAACATGCACAAAAGTATGAAAGTTATTTCAAGCACTTTCATGCCAAATGTTGAAGTCACATATATTAAATAGAGAAACAGTTGTTGCTGGAAATCACATTCAAGCTTGATATTTTCCAATTTGGTCTGAATACTTTATAACTAAGCAATTATTTTCAATCCATACAAAACAGTGAAGAATCAAGAAAAGTTTAACGGGATCAAATCGGCAAAAATATTAATAATGCCCTCAAAAGTACGAAAGTCTATCCATGTCCTTGCTCGAGTCCTGGCTCTGTAATACTCCTGTACTTATAAATGGAAAGTGTGATGTATTAAAAGAATCGAATTATTATTCAACTATTACTTATATGAAATATTCAATCTAAATCAAATTATTATTCTACTATCACTCACTTGTAAAATATACAAGCTAAATCAAATTATTATTATCCTACTATTATTCACTTATAAAATATGCAAACTAAATCAAATTGTTATTCTATTAGTATTCATTATGAAAAGTAATCATATAAACTGTTAATCGCTTGCGATAATAAATTGCTTTCTGGAGAACGGAGTATGATGGATGAGTTAATCTCTATTTATAACCATACTAACTACGATTTCAGGAATTATGCATTTCCTGGGGATAAATTATCAGATCTATTCAATGAGTGGGTTGATTATTACCGCATGAAATTTGCAATTGCAAAAATGATCCGTCCAATGTCTATATTGGAAATCGGAGTTAGATACGGTTATAGTGCGATAACTTTTCTTAAAGCTTCAGAAAATGCAACTTATCTGGGGATAGATAACGATTCTGATACTTTTGGAGATAATAAAGGGGTGGGTAACTGGGCCAAAAGAATCACACAAAATTACAAGGCAGAATTTTTGCTGGCCAATAGCCGGTCAATGCCTACATTACCTGGAGATTTCTATGACCTGATTCATATTAATGATCATCAGGATGGAGACGGTACATTCCATGATTTAGAACTTGCACTGGAAAAAGGGAAATGGATTCTGGTTGACGGTTATTTCTGGTCTAAAGAAAATTTATTGAGCGCAACTTATTTTTTAAATAAATATAAGGACTTTATCGAATTTGCTGTAACAATACCTTCCTATGCAGGCGAACTGCTGATTAAAACTAAAAGTTCAGCTAAGCATATGTTCGTAGAAGGTCTGAGTAAGGAAAATTCGAATTTAGAAGGCATTATTGATTCTTATAAAAGGTATAAGGGCAGAGAATTTGAAAATTCTCGTTTAATTTCCATATCCTGTCTTGCTAATCCGAATAAAGACATGAATATACTGGATGTAGGCTGTGGTAGAGGGGAGCTCTCCTATACCTTATCAAAGTCCGGAGCTCATGTGACCGGAATTGACGGTTCTTCTTCTGCGATTAAGACGGCTAAAGCTAAATATTTAGCCAATAGCTCGATGAAGAATCTGGAATTTATTCAAGACAATTTTTTAAATCATAAGTTTAATAAAAAATATGATAGAATTATTGCAACAGATCTAATTGAGCGCGTTCCAGAAGATAAACTTGAATTAGTTATTCTAAAAATCGCCGAACTACTAAAAGAAGACGGTTTATTTATTACATATATTTACCCCAATAAGCTGTACTACCAATATACATATGAAGAAAAGCGAAAAATCGCAAAGGAAATCGGGCTTTATATTCCTGAAAACCCCAGGACGTTTTATGAAGATCTGAGACATGTCAATGAACAAACTCCTCAAAGCCTGTTCCTTAATTTAAATAAATATTTTTCACATATACTGACATGGGTAAACGATTCTCAAGATTTAGCAGGTTCACTCACTCACTCTTTTAGTTCGGAAGAATACAATAATGCCAGAACTATCCTTGCTGTAAGCTCTTTTGAAGATCTAGACAGGGATCAGATTGTTCAATTATTATCTCCCAGAAAACTTGACCGCAATGGAGTAAATGTAGAAGCTCTGTCGGAAAAAGATTCAATTAACACTTTCTCAAATAAAAAATTCAAGTTGCATATAACTCTTAAGAATAACGGAAAAGAGCGGCTCGTATCTCTATCTCCTTGTCCTGTGAATATCTCGTATCACTGGTTGAAACCTGATGGCACATGTGAAGTTTTTGATGGACTCAGGACTGGAATACTACCTGCTTTAAATCCTAACGAACAGCGGGATCTTCAAGTAGATATTGTCGCTCCTCAAGAGCACGGGGAATATCAGTTGCAAATTGACCTTGTGCAGGAAGGCTGTTTCTGGCTTCAGGAAATTACTAATAAGCCTTTACTTAACATTAGCGCAAAAGTTGAGCAAAAACCGGATGAATGCAGGTTAGAGGAATCAAAAATGGATACGTTCGAGATTAAAGACGATGAAATCAATGTTGAAGAGATTATGGAAAAAATTCGTGAGAACATAAGGGAAAGAAAAGAAAATGAGGATCCTAAGGATACTGAAGAGATAGAACATGTATTTTCAGAGGTCTCCTCAAATACAAGAAGTTTCCAGGAATCCGGAATAATTAATTCGGATTATGATCTTCGTAACGATACCTATTCTATCAGTTCTCATCGTCCATTTTTGGGCCCATTTTTAATAAAAGGTAGAAAATTAGTTCACGGAGAGGTCAGACGTTATGTCGATCCCGTATTCCAGAAACAAAGTCAACTTAATTATAACCTTGCAGGCGTTCTCAATGATGCAAGGGAGACCGCAGACTTCTGTTCTAATAAAGTGGAGAAATTAAAATCGGAAATCGAACAACTCGAGGATGAAAACAAACTACTAAAATCTAAAGTTGAGCAACTAAGCAGTGAAACTGAAAAGTTGAAATCTGAAGTTGTCAGCAGTATAAAGAAAGAAGTCGAATCTATAGTTTCTGCTGTTAATCTGGACCTTGAGAACAAAGCCTGGCTTAATAGAGTACTTGAATCCAGAATACAGAAAGGGCTTGTAAGTCAGGGAACAGATTCTTCTGGAAAGGCTAACGCCCAGAATGCCTCTGGAAAAGCTAATGCTCAGATTAATTCTTCCGGAAGAGCTGCCCAGAATAATTCCTTAGGAAAGACCAATGCTCAGAATAATGTATCCGGAAAGACTAACACCCAGGCTACTGTCTCTGGAAACGCAAATATACAGGCTACTGTCTCTGGAAACGCTGATCCTCAGATTAACTATTATGTATTTGAAGAAAGGTTCCGCGGTTCGAGAGAAAATGTCCTGCAGCATCAGACAAACTTTATAGGTTATTTTGAGAATTGCACCAATGTGCTTGACATTGGATGTGGACGGGGAGAGTTTCTGGAACTAGCAAAACAAAAAGGTATCAATGCTCGAGGAATTGATGTCGATGAGGACATGATAAGCTTCTGTAAATCTAAGGGTCTGAATGCCGAATTAAAAGACGCTATAAAAGCTCTTGAAGAGATCAAGGACAAAAGCCTCGATGGGATTTTCATAAGTCAGGTAGTTGAACACCTCAATCCCAAGTATTTTGTTAATATGTTGAGTCTTTGCAACAAAAAAATGAAATACGGTTTTTACATTATTATCGAGACCGTTAACCCTCTATCTTTATTCTCCCTCGCGAACTTTTACATAGATCTCTCTCACATAAAACCTGTGCATCCGGAGACTCTAAAATTTTTAGTCAGCAATGCAGGTTTCCGTGATATTGAAACGAAATTTTTGTCCCCTATACCTCCTGAAATGAAATTGAAAAAGTTTCCGAATCTCGAGGATACCGACCAGGACAAATCAATGATTGATATCTCTAACCAAAACATAGACATGATAAACGATGCCTTATATGGAGCCCAGGACTATGCGGTGATCGGGAAGAAATAAAGAATCCAGTGACAGGAAATCATGAATAAGTAGAGATTTTGCTTGCTTTCTACTTTTTTTAAGGTTGTGAGATAACTTTGGAGCAGTGTTAATGAAGATTGCATTTGTTGTTCCCTGGTATGGAGAGATTCCGGGCGGTGCGGAAAGTGAATATAAAAATACGGCTGAGAACCTTTCCAGAAATGGAATTGAAGTTGAAATCCTTACTACCTGCGTGAAAGAGTTCAATTCGGATTGGAACTCCAATTATTATGAAGAAGGAGTATTCCAACTAAATAATGTTATAATTCGAAGATTTAAAGTCCGACAAAGGAACAATAGACTATTTGACCGTGTTAACTCAAAATTGATACACAACCAGAAACTTTCGGTGAAAGAAGAGCAGATATACATCGAAGAGATGATTAATAGCGACAATCTTTACCGATACCTTGAAACTCATGGTTCCGACTACGACTACTTCCTGTTTATACCTTACATGTTCGGAACTACATATTATGGGTCTCAAATCCACCCGAAAAAATCATTTTTAATACCCTGCCTTCACGATGAGAGCTATGCATATATGGACATTTATAAGAATATGTTCCAGAACGTGGCAGGGCTAATATTCCATGCTGAACCCGAAGAAAAACTGGCAAACGAAATATTCGACATTAAAGGCAAGCAGATAATTATAGGAGAAGGCATAGACACCAGTATTTCCTTTGAAGCAAAAAGATTCCGGGAGAAATATGGAATATATGATGATTTCATTCTTTATGCTGGAAGGCGGGAGCCAGGTAAAAATACTCCTCTTTTAATTGACTTTTTTTGTAAGTATAAGCTGAAAAATCAGAATGAGCTTAAGCTCGTCTTGATGGGAAGCGGAGAGGCAAGTATCCCGGAAAAGTTTAAAAAAGAGATATTTGACCTGGGTTTTGTTCAGAAACAGGATAAATATGATGCTTTTGCTGCTGCAAGTCTTTTTTGTCAACCCTCAATTAACGAAATCTTTTCAATAGTGATAATGGAATCGTGGTTATGTCTTACCCCAGTCCTGGTTCATTTCGGATGCGCTGTAACAAAGGACCATTGTATTAAAGGTAGGTCTGGATTGTATTTTGAAAATTACGAGGAATTTGAAGGATGCGTTAACTTTTACTTAAATAATCCTCAGTTAAGAAGAAAAATGGCTATAAATGGGAAGAAATATGTAGATGAGAACTTTAACTGGGACCTGATTGTTAAAAAATATGTACGGTTTCTTGAAGAGGCTTGAATATGGAAATTCATCAAATGTTGCCAACCTTTAGTCCTGGTGATGCAATAGGCAATGAGGTTATTGAGATTAATAAAATCCTTAGAAAATGTGGTTATGACTCACAGATATACCCTGAAAATATCCACCCTGACGCTGAAAATATCCACCCGGAAGTGGATGCTAAATATCTTGAATATGACAAAGTCTCTTCAAAAGACAACGTGTTAATATTTCATTTCTCTATAGGCTCCTATGTCTCTAATTATGTAAGACAGTTATCAGATAAAAAAATAATAAAGTTTCATGGAATTACGCCTGAAAAATATCTTTACGGAATCAATGATTATATCCAGTATTTACTGGTATGGAAAAGAGAAAAGCTCAATTTAGATCCAGAAATAACCGACCTGGCACTGGCAAATTCTCGATATACTCAGCTAGAGCTAAATAACCTGGGGTTTAAAAATACTGAGATTTTTCCACTTTTACTGGACCTTAATATTTACAATGAAAGACTAAAATATTTTGAAAGACCGACTATGAAAAATTTACTACCGACTATGAAAAATTTACTAAAAGATTATATTCAAAAGGTGATCTAATGAAAATCGCCTTAGTCGTCCAGCGGTATGGCCCGGAAGTTAATGGAGGTGCCGAATTCCACTGCAGGCTAGTAGCTGAACATTTATCAAAATACTTTAAGGTAGAAGTGTTAACTACCTGTGCAGTAGACTACACAACCTGGAAGAATGAATATCCTGCAGGGATCGAAACCTTAAATGGAGTGAGGGTCAGGAGATTTCGTGTTGATTATGAAAGAGATTTACTGGCATTTAATAAATTCTCTGAGAAAATTTTTGGAAATAGCCCCACCTACGAAGATGAAGTTAAATGGATGAAAATGCAGGGCCCGTATTCAACACACCTTTTAAATTATATAAAAAATGCTAAAGATGATTACACTTGCTTTATCTTTTTTACCTATCTTTACTGTACTACCTTCTTCGGCCTTCCACAGGTGAAAGAAAAAGCTCTGCTTGTTCCTACGGCACACGACGAACCTCCTATCTATTTATCGATATTTGATTCGCTCTTCAAGTCCCCCAGGCGGTTTATTTTTAATACCGAAGAAGAGAAGAATTTTGTCACCTCAAAATTCAGGGTTTCGAATATACCTTCTGATGTTGTGGGTGTAGGTATAGATATTCCGGATAAAACTAATGCAGCTTTGTTTGCCCGGAAGTATAATCTGGATGATTTCATTATCTTTGTCGGAAGAGTAGACGAGTCTAAAGGTTGTCAGGAGCTGTTTGAGTATTTTCTTCGGTATAAAAAAGAAAAGAAATCTTCTGTCAAACTCGTGTTACTGGGAAAACAGACTATGAAGATCCCTCAAAGCCCTGATATCGTTTCCTTAGGTTTTGTCCCTGAGCAGGACAAATTTGAAGGAATCAAAGCGGCAAAACTATTAGTAATGCCCTCAAAGTACGAAAGTTTGTCCATGGTCCTGCTTGAATCCTGGCTCTGTAAAACTCCTGTACTTGTAAATGGGAAGTGTGACGTGTTAAAAGGTCAGTGTATCAGAGGCAATGCCGGCCTGTACTACGAAAACTATGAGGAATTTAAGGCGTGCCTGGACCTTCTCCTGGCAAGAGATGAAATGAGGAATGTTATGGGTAAAAATGGGATGGAGTTTGTTTTGCAAAATTACTCATGGGAAAATATAGAAAATAAGTATATTTCAATATTACAGAAAATTGAAAATCTATCCTTACCGGACTGAAACGTTAAAAGATTTAGTGTCAGGCATTTATAAATCCTAATCAAAGATGATCTTGTTATCATATTTGATAAAATAATTTCCCCACTCCGCTTAACCCTGATCTTTTTTCTCTTTTTTTAATTTAAGGGTTTATTTGCTTTCAGAGTATTTATTAGCTTTTAGAGTATATCCCGGGTCTTGTATTTGTTGTCACTTTTATGTAATTTATCTTCTTTACAGTACTGCCGCCTGCCGCATTGCTTACTGTAAGTGTAATCTTATATTTTCCTTCCTGTGAATACTGATGTTCTGGATTCTTTTCTCTTGAAACTGTTCCGTCTCCAAAACTCCATTTCCATTTAGTGGGGTTTCCTGAACTCTGATCAGTAAAGGCAACAGTTAATGGGGCTTTTCCTGAGGTAGGAGATGCAGAAAATGCAGCAGTAGGTTTTGAGACTACTACTATGTAATCTGTTTTTGTTACCGTGTTACTGCCTTTAGCATTCTTTACTGTTAAGTTAACAGTATAATTACCTGCTTTGGAATATTTATGCTTTGGATTCTGGAGGAATGACTTTGATCCATCTCCAAAGTTCCATATCCATTTAGTAGGCGTTCCTGTGCTGGTGTCAGTAAAGGCAACTGTTAATGGAATTTTTCCGGAAGTAGGAGTTGCAGAAAAGTTTGCAACAGGTCCTTTGCCGAATACTGCACCATATGCATCGATCCTGCCTGAACCGTAAGCATTATCCTTTCCTGATGATCCAAGATCTACTGCTGTACTTTCTAATGCTTCCTTTACTTCAGCCGGCGTCATAGTCGGGTTTTTTTGCAGAATTAATGCCGCAGTACCGGAAACGTGTGGCGTTGCCATTGAAGTTCCAGACCCATATGCATATTTACCTCCTGGGTACGTTGAAGGAACAGAAACTCCAGGAGCAGAGAAATCGGGTTTAATGTATGTTTTGCCATCTAGAGTGACAGGACCCCGACCACTGAAATCTGCTATTACATCGGAAGAATCCGTTGCACCGACAGTGAGTGAATTGAGTTCATCACCAGGGCATGTGATTGTGCCAGATCCATCCTCGCCATCATTGCCGGCCGCTATAACAGGAACTACACCTGCCGCCACCACCTTGTTTATTGCGGTTGTAAATAAAGAATCATGTTCTGAAGATCCGCCGCTAAAACTTATAATACGGGCATTATTATTAACTGCCCACTCAAAGCCAAGAATACAGGTCGATAAATATCCATCACCTTTCGAATCGAATACTTTTGCTACAATCAGCTTTGTACCCGGTGCAACTCCTGTTTGTATCCCATTAGCCCCGGTTCCTGAAATGGTTCCGGATACATGGGTACCGTGCCCGTTATCGTCATACGCAGACGAGTTTGAGTTTATATAGTCAATCCAGCCGACAACTTTTGGATCATTTGTACTGGGATTGTCATCAAGATCGTCAAGATCAGGGTGTGTGGCATCAATTCCTGTATCCACGACAGCAACAGTTATTCCTTTACCGGTTATACCCTGCTTCCATACTGCAGGCGCGCCGATCTTATCCACTCCCCATGCATTTATGGATGCAGCATTCGACTGGGTAGCCGATGATTCTATTTTTTTGAAAGAAAGTTCTGATTGCCCTTTTATAGAGACAACTTTGTCAAGTTCAATATTCGAAACGTCAGATCTTCCGACAAGAGAAGTTAAAACTTCGGGGGTTACCTTGGCGGCAACAGCATTAATAATTTTAATAGATTTTATTTCATTTACCTTGTTTTTTGATTTTTCATTCTCAAGAAACGTTATGAGATTTTTCTGTTCACTCTCAATTTGAGATTTTCCAGCAGCAGTATTAAACGCGATCTTCTGATTTGGTAGCGTTATAATTACTGGAATTTGCTCATTTTCTGAAACTTTAGTGAGTTCAGAGGTCAAACTTGCTGAGATCTTATCGTCTGAGTTTATAGTGGAGGACGTGTTTATATCTTCAGCCAAGCCGGTAAATGAAAATAGAGATACTAATAATAATGATGTACATATGACACATAACAGTTTAGAAACAGCTTTTCTTAAAGGTCTATGGATTTTTTTTTCCACATATTCACACTCCTTTTCAATGTTATTCCTTTATTATTGGGTACGACTTTCTGTAACCAAACCGCTTGGGTTTTCAGACCCTGCATTCAAGAAAATTAATGTAGATAACTGTCAAGTAGCTATGCTTTTATGACGGATATGCAGGTGTTAAACTTTATTACAGAGTACTAAACCCCTATAGAGATCAGTGTCCAATTATAAAATACTTCTGAGCTTGAAAGATCTACTATTTAATATAATATCAAAAATTCTCAAAAATAAATGAATTATTAATATTTAATCATACTAAATCATGAAAAAAAGTATTTTTTTTAATACGAAAACTAAGAAACATAATATTCTGAGATTGAATCTCAGAAATTCCAGTAGTATGATTTTTTTAAGTTACATATTGGTAGCAAGGTTAGAATATGAAGCTTAATGGCTCGGGAAAACTATCCTGAGAACAGGAAAATTTGAACTCTCTTCTAAATTTTGTAGTACTTGAAGATATTACAACACTAATTGGACTCTTGATGTTAGAGACGGAAATTATCTGATTGCAGAACAAAACATGATAGTGGCATCAATACTGTAATCAATATCAAAATCTTACTTTAAGATCAAAATGTTATAGTTATCTGACACCTATAGAACGTGGGGGAGGTTGAGACTTGTTCTCAAGAAAGTTTATTGATGTCAATTTTGATGAAAACTGGGGAGTTTGATAACTAACAGATGACCAGTGAAAAAGAGTAATTAATCTCCAACAATCAAAGAAAATGTATTTACAGAGATTTGTACATTGAATCTTAATAACGATGGCATTGATGTTGTTTTATCCAGGCTGAATAATTACATTTAATAAACAATTTCCCCACTCCGTTTAGACCTGGTCTTTTTTCTATTATTTCAATTTAAGGCTTATTTGCTTTCAGAATATCCCGGGTCTTGTATTTGTTGTCAATTTTATGTAATTTATCTTCTTCACAGTACTACTGCCTGCAGCATTGGTTACTGTAAGTGTAACCTTATAGTTTCCTTCCTGCAAATACTGATGTTTTGGATTCTTTTCTCTTGAAGTTTTTCCGTCTCCAAAGGTCCATTTCCATGAAGTAGGTGATCCTGTACTGTTGTCAGTAAATGAAACAATTAAGGGAGCTTTTCCTGATCTCGGAGAAGCTGAAAACGCAGCAATCGGTTTTACAGGAGCTGTTTTTACAGTTATATATTTCGTTATTGTTTTCATATTTGTTCCTGCTGCATTCTTTACTGTTAAACTGACCGTATATTTCCCTGCTTCACTATAGATGTGTACAGGATTTTGGAGTGTTGAAATTTTTCCATCTCCAAAACTCCATTTCCATGAAGTTGGTGTGCATGTACTCTTATCCGTGAAACTGACTTTCAAAGGAGTATTTCCTGAAGTTGGGGATGCATAGAAAGCAGCAACAGGTGATTTTTCATTTTCTAGGGTCAGTATATAGATACCATTGCTTCTTCCCCGATCAGACCAAAAAGCAATTTTTTTGCCGTCTGGACTCCATACAGGAAACAAATCCGATGCTGAGTCTGATGTTAACTGAACTTTGTTTTTCCCATCAGCATTCATAACCCATATATCTTCACTTCCAGCCTTATCTGACACAAAGACAATTATACTTCCATCAGGTGAAAACATAGGGGAATTATCATTTGCCGAATCGGAGGTGAGTTGAGTTTTACCGGTGCCGTCAGCTTTCATAATATATATTTCAGAGTTTTCATCTTCACAATAGGACTCATTTTTCCCAGCATAGTATACTATTTTAGAACCATCTGGAGACCAGATCTGTGACTGCCTGGACTGAGTTTGATGAGTAATTAATCCAGACCGAAAGCTGGTAAAATCTTTACCTACCTTTCCAATGTTAATATAGTAGTCAATGTCAGCTGGTCCGTGTCCACAAATTGCTATTTTTGAAGCATCAGGTGACAGTGCGATTCCGTTGGCAATGCCCATGTTTCCTAAGTTATATTTATCAGATCCATCGGAATTCATTTCCCAATAGGAGCCACCAATTTCTTCATAAATCTCAGCATAGAGTATTTTTGAACTTGTAGGAAACCAGGTGTATATATAATAATATCTGTACCAAATAGTATCAAGCAATTGCTTTTTTCCTGTCCCGTCTGAATTCATTATCCATAAATCACTCCTGGGCCCCGCAGCGTCATCATATCTGTTTTCAATATATGATATCTTGCTTCCATCTGGAGACCACGCGTAACCGAATGTAAAATTCTTTCCCGTTGTAGAGGTGAGTTGCTTTTCTCCTGTGCCATCTGAAAACACTTTATGCAGCCCGTTTTCACGTGAGAAAAGGATTTCCTTTCCATCCGGAGACCAAACAGGATTTGAATCAGACGCAACATTAGATGCTACTTTTGTTAATTTACTGGCTTCAAGAGCATCAGCTACTGCCACGTTTAATGTCATAACCACCAGAAAAATAAAAATTATTGACAGAGATACAACTCTTGGATTAATTTTCACGATGTTCCCTCACATTCACAAGTACAGATCTTCTTACTTTCATGAACCCCAGCCGGAGAATTCGGTCCTGCCAGCAAAAGATTACCTACCTTATCTCAGGTTCATAAAAACAACCAAGAGAACCTGCTGTGTTTCCAGGTAAAGTATACTGAATAACAAGATTTTATATATGTCTTCAGCTATGATAAAATGTTGAAAGTGTTACTTAATACAGCATTTTCTCTAAGCTAGAGGTTAAAAACTCTGTATGTACCTTATTTTGATAACCATTTCAGAGCAGCCAGTTTCTTTACCTGAGTATGAATTATTCATCCCCCTTTTGCTAGTACGTGCTATTTATGTAACACTATATAAAGCAATATAGAATATACACCCTTATATTCTTTTATATTTTTTTAATATAAATATTTGCCGATAATTTTTTATATATTCACAGTTAACTTATTTAAATTATAAAGGACTTCCTTATAATAACCAATTTTAGGGGAATATATTTATATATTTAAGAGGAATAATCATAATTTGAGTTTATCAGAAATAAATGGAATCAATTTTTTAAAAAGTAAAATTACACCAACTTCTTATAAATGTTCTGTTTTCGCTTAACTATATATAAATAGAATTGACTGGCTCTGAAAGCTCCAGTTGAGACAATAACTACAAATTTTTGGATAATTATCCCAAAAAACGATAACAGAAAAACTATTATTTTTTGAAGGCACCTGTGGAAAGGTCAGTTCAACCTAACATGTACAAATTAAAAACGATGTAAATTCAGTTATTGAAGACTGCAATAAATATAACTCTCAAATCTGGCAAAACAAATATATCCATTTTGTCATATCTGAAAAATGATACCCCCACGCCCTATTGATCTCTGATCTTTTTTAATTTAATAGGACTTACGCAGTTGAGGAATAAAATCAATTACGGCGAGACTGTGGACTAAACTCAAGTTTAATACAGTTAGCGGTCCAATGCGATTGATTTTTCAGTTCAACTGCGTAAGTCCTACTTAAATTATTCACTTTTTAGAAACCGTAATATATCCAGACATGATTTTAGTGTTACTACCGGCTGCATTTTTCACTGTTAAGTTGATGGTATATTTTCCAGCTTTACTGTACTTATGTACAGGGTTCTGCTTGGTTGAAGTTGTTCCATCTCCAAAAGTCCATTTCCATGAAGTTGGTGTGCCTGTACTCTTGTCAGTAAATTTAACGCTTAATGGTGCTTTTCCTGAGGTAGGAGATGCAGAGAATGCAGCAACAGGTTTTGCTACCACTTTTATATATCCGGTTTTTGTTAACGTATTACTGCCTGCAGAGTTGCTTACTGTGAGTGTAACCGCATAATTCCCTGCTGCTGAATATTTATGGACAGGGTTCTGCTTGGTTGAAGTTGTTCCATCTCCAAAAGTCCATTTCCATGAAGTTGGTGTTCCTGTGCTTATGTCAGTAAATTTAACGTTTAATGGTGCTCTTCCTGAGGTAGGAGATGCAGAGAATGCAGCAACAGGTTTTGCTACTACTGTTACATAATTTGTTTTTGTTGCTGTATTACTGCCTTTAGCATTCTTCGCTGTCAAGCTAACGGTGTACTTTCCTGCTTTTGAATACTTATGGACAGGGTTCTGCTTGGTTGAAGTTGTTCCGTCTCCGAAACTCCATTTCCATGAAGTTGGCGATCCTGTACTTTTATCCGTAAACTGTACCTTCAGTGGAGCGTTTCCTGAGGTTGGAATTGCCGAAAAAGCAGCAACTGGTTTTGGTGTGGCTGTTGTCACGTTTATATACTTAGACTTTGTTACCGTATTGCTACCGCCAGCGTTGCTTGCTGTAAGTACTACTGTATAAATTCCTGCTTTAGTGTATGTGTACACAGGATTCTGCTCGGTTGAAGTTTTCCCATCTCCAAAGCTCCATTTCCATGAAGTTGGACTATTGCTGCTTTTGTCAGTAAATGTTACCTTCAATGGGGCATTTCCTGAAGTTGGGGATGCAGAGAAATCAGCAACAGGTTTGTTTCCATTTTCTAAAGTAAGAGTGTATATACCCCGATCTCCCCCCCTCTCAGAGTAAAAAGCAATTTTTTTGCCATCAGGACTCCACTCTGGGTACGAATCCCTTGCTAAATCTGTTGTTAACTGCACTTTGTTTTTCCCATCTGCATCCATGACCCATATATCTTCATTTCCACTTTTGTCAGACACATATACAATTTTTTTGCCATTGGGTGAAAAAATAGGAGAATAATCATTTGCCGAATCTGATGTGAGTTGAGTTTTCCCGGTTCCATCAATTTTTATGGTATAAATGTCTGATTTTCCATTTTCATCGGAATAGTACACGATTTTTTTACCATCTGGGGACCATACTTCTGATTGCCAGGATTGGGTTTGTTGTAATATGCTCCCATTAGTTAAATAAGAAGAATCACCATTTTGATTCAAACTTTGGACGTACATTTCAGTTGGATACTCCCAGTCCCAGTTCGTATATAATATCTTTGACGCATCAGGTGACACGGCAATTACACCGTTAACACCAATATCAGTTTCATGGTTGTTTGAGCCGTCTGAATTAATTTCATAAAGCGAACCGATATTATCAACGCCACTGACATAGGCTATTTTTGAACCTGAAGGAAACCAGGTATATGTATAGAAAAACAAATTACTGACTGGATTTAATAACTGAGTTTTTTTAGTTCCATCGGCGTTCATCAGCGATAGGTCATACGAAACGTCATCTGTAAATTGATAGTACGAAATCTTGCTCCCATCTGGAGACCATGTATAGCCGCTGTATGTATCGGATGCTAATTTCTTTTCTCCTGAACCATCTGAAAATACTTTGTATAAATTTGCCCCATACCCATAACTCCCTTCACCCTTTGCGAAAAGGATTTCTTTCCCATTTGGAGACCAGACGGGATTTGAATCAGATGCGACATTGGATGCAACTTTCGTTAACTTTCCAGACCCTAAGGTATCAGCTACTGCTATGTTTGATGCCATAGCTACTAGGAAAGTAAAAACTATTGACAGATAAATTACTCTTGGATTAATTTTCACTATACGTCCTCCTTTCAACAAATACAAGTACTCTTATTTTCATAGAACTCTAAGAGTTAGATCATTTTGTTCTTTCAGTGAAAAGACCATTTTTAACATTTGATATCTAATTTACACGAATTTTCGGCACTGCCTTTTATCTCAATTATAATGATTAAATACGGTTTTGAAACCGCCTGTTAAACTACAGTTCCCATTTTTTTAGATTAATATAAAATAAAATTAATAAGTAGGAATCAGAATGAATATTTAAATATTTTCATTTTGTTCAAAATTTTTGTAAAAATTTTCTATGCGATATAGTATTGGTAGAGAACTGACTTTAATAATATAATCTATGTAGAAATTTCAACTACTTTGAGCATAAAAAATAAAAATGTGAGTTTAAAATTTTAACTCAGCACGACTAAAATAAAAAGCTAAAATATAAATTCAGTTACTGAAAATTGCAGGAAACGATTATACTTAAGTTTGCCCAAAAAGTATATTTCACTTTTTTGCGAGACTTGATCAATTACTCATACCTATTATGTAAAAGTTGTATGGGGAGAGAAGAGAATAGAAAAAAACATGAATTTCAAAAATGAGAGTTCTAAAAAAGAAGCATAGAAAAAATGCTTAAATGGGATAGCGCGGATTTGAACCGCGGTCCAAGCGTCCCAAACGCTCGAGGATGGACCAAGCTACCCTACTATCCCAAGGGGTACTTCCCTTCAAAGGATATTATCCTTTATATAGCTTTCGTTAGAACATGGATCTGTCATGCTTTCTCTGGAAAATTCTTCGGAGAAAATCAAAATTCCTTCTGCCTGAGCTTTTCAGAATTTTGAATTTATCTCTGATTCTCTGAGGCTCTTTTCATTATTTCCAGCGCCGATAAATCTCGTTTTCTACCCCGAGCAGGTCAAGAGTTCTTCCCACCATAATATCTACAAGGTCTTCAAGAGTTTTAGGCCGCGAATAGAAGCCCGGGCAGGCTGGAAGGATACTTGCTCCTGCTTTTTTAGCCCTGAGCATGTTTTCGATGTGTATAAGGTTAAGCGGGGTTTCCCTGGTCATCAGGACGAGTTTTCTTTCCTCTTTGAGGCAGACATCTGCAGCTCTTGTAAGAAGGGTATCGGATACCCCATTTGCCACGGCTGCAAGAGTTTTCATGCTGCACGGAGCGATAACCATTCCTCCTATCCTGTAGGAGCCACTGGCTATTGGTGCTGAAAAATCTTTCTGGGCATAGCTCCATGTTGCGAGTTTTTCCACTGCCTCTGGAATATAATCAGTTTCAATTTCGATTATCTGTTTTGCGGCATCCGTCAAAACCAGATGGGTTTTAATTCTTTTTTCCGCCAGTACTTCAAGAAGGCGAATTCCATACTGGACCCCTGAGGCTCCGCTGATTCCTACCGTTATCTCCATTTTATCCTGCCATTAATGTTCCTGCTGATACTTTATTACTCATCTCTATGCTGTTATTTTCATTATTCTCTCTATGCAGTTATTTCCATGATTCTCTAGCTTTTATTTCCTTACTCATCTTATGCTTTACTTCTATTATTCATCTCATGCCGTTGCTTCAAATCTTTATCTTGTTCTTCTAGTTCATCTCCTTTTTCGTAAAAAGAAATGAAGTTTTCCACCATTTCCCCTGCAGCTGAAACTATGTTTTTTATTTCTTCAGGGCTGATATCATCCTGGTGTATTCCGACAACAAACACTGAGGTCTTCTTTGTGGCCCTGCTCACCTGCCTTGCCCCATCCAGGGCAAGATATTCCTCCCGGTGGCCGGGCATTGTTATCACCGATGAACTTGATCTCTGGTTTTTCTCATCAAAAAGCCCTACGGCAACAGCTCCAACATGTTCCTCTCCGCCTGTAAGGGTCAGAAGATAATCTTCTCCTACCTTTTTTGCATCAAGTATGATCTCAATTTTCCCCACTTTCCGTTTAATCTGAAACAAATTCCTACCTCGACCCTTAAAATTTCAAGGAAAATCCCTTTTTCCTTTACGTTTTTTAAAATTTTCTTGTTAAAATTTTCATTTTTAAAGTCCCTTTTTTAAAGTCCCTTTTTTAAAGTTCTTTTTTTAAAATTTTGTTTTTCTTTTATTTTACTCTACTTCAGAGGTCGCTTAATTTAAACTGTTTAAGGGGCTTTTTAACATCAAAATAGTCTCTGGCGGCCTTTCCCACGGTTTCACAATGATCTTTCGGGCTATATACCCCCATTCTCCAGTTATCCATATCGGCTTCCTTCAGGATAGATACGAAATGGGAAGCCTCATTAAGAGGAATCATTTTGTGGTCAGTTTTTATCATGGCCTGCATTTCCAGCATTTCAGGTGTCTTAGGAATGTCCACAAGCACATACTCAGGACTCACACCAGCCAGTTCTGCAATTTCTAGTTCAACCCTTCGGATTCGGTCACGGTGCCTCAGTACAGCTTTTCCTACATCTGCCAGACCTACATATAAGGCACGTTTATAGAGTTTGCGGGCATCAAGCAGCCGTGAAAATTCTCCTGCATATCCAGTTGCGTTTCTCATAGATGCAATAAGGTCTATATCGTCCATGTGCCTGAGTCTGAACGGGTCAAGTTCATTATTTTCGATCATATACTCCACTGCTCTGGAACACATAGCTTCCGAAATCCTGGTTACATGATGATAGTAAACCGATGTGTTCATCCAGAAACGTGAGACCAGAAGTGATTCGGCAGCTTTTAGCCCACCATAATCTATAACGAGCCTATTCTCATGGAAATTCATTTTCTTTATCAAGCGATTGTAATCCACAACGCCGAAGGCTACACCTGTATAATGGGCATCCCGAACAAGATAATCCATTCGGTCCACATCAATCTCACTGCTAAGGATCTGCCCTAGAGAAGTTTCTCCTTTTATGTGTTTTACAAGGTTTCCGGGAGAAATTCCATATTTGTTCAGAACTTCTCTGATCTCTCCTTTTTCCAAGAGTTCCTTTACATCGTCATGCCTGCGCCGCGTGTATTTGTCAATTACGTTCTCGGTAACGTGAGAAAAAGGTCCATGCCCGATATCATGCAGAAGAGCAGCAGCTTTTATTTCGGTTTTCTTTTCCTCTTCAATCGAGTCTAGACCCCTGGTTAGCGTGGAGGTAAGATGCATTGTTCCAAGCGAGTGTTCAAAACGCGAATGATTTGCTCCCGGATAGACAAGGTTTGAAAATCCAAGCTGTCTGATCCTTCTCAGGCGCTGCATCTGGGGAGTAGAAAGAAGATCCTGAGCTAAATCATCCAGCTCGATGTAACCATGTACAGGATCAAGGACAACCTTCATTATTCTTTAGACAGATTTCATTATATATTGTTGTTACTACTACTCTGATACTGTAGATTTTGCAGAAACCCCTACTACCCGAAAGTTTAAAAGAAAGCCGGATATGGTATTATCATGATTATATTTTCAGGCGGTACCGGAACTCCAAAGCTCCTTGACGGACTCAAGGAAATCCTCCCAGCGGAGGAAATGACCGTTGTTGTAAACACTGCCGAAGACCTATGGGTTTCGGGGAATCTGATTTGTCCTGACCTGGACACAGTACTCTATTTATTCTCAGACCAGATCGACCGAAAAAGATGGTGGGGCATAAAAGACGACACCTTTCTGACTTATGAATGTATGCAGAAATTGGGCGTCATGGAAAGCATGAAGCTTGGGGACTGTGATAGAGCAACCCATATAATTCGCTCGAACTTTATCCGAAATGGAATCTCCCTTACAGATGCAACTTTAGAGCTTGCGTCCATTTTTGGAATTGATGCAAAGATTTTGCCTATGTCTGATGATCCTGTTTCTACCTATATAGAAACTCCTGAGTCAATTTTACATTTTCAGGATTTCTGGATCGGAAAACATGGAGAACCCGAAGTGCTGGGTGTTGATATAACGGGAATTTCCGAAGCTTCGATTTCTCCAAAGGTGCTCGAAGCCCTTAAAAATGACGACAACGTCCTTATAGGTCCAAGTAACCCGATCACGAGTATAGGGCCTATCATTTCCCTGCCAGGCATGAAAGATCTACTGAAAGAGAAAAAGGTCGTGGCAGTCAGCCCAATAATTGGCAATGCCCCTGTAAGCGGGCCTGCTGGGAAACTCATGCAGGCCTGCGGGCTTGAGGTCTCTTCAATGGGGGTTGCGGAATATTATCAGGACTTCCTGGACGTCTTTGTTTTCGATGAGCGGGATCAGGCGGACGAATTCGCATTTGAGAAGCTTGGGTGCCGTGCTTCTCGCGCCGATACTCTGATGACCTCAACTGAAAAAAGTAAAGAATTGGCAGAATTAGTAGTAGGGCTGTTTGACACTATTGTCTGTCCTTAATTTTTTCATATTTTAACACATTTATTAATTTTTCACTATTTTTTATATTTACTATAATACCTAATTTTTACTAATTGTTCTCTTTTACTATTTTCTTATTTTTGTTTTCTTCAAACTTCTTTTCATTACTTTATCTTGCTAATTTTTTAACTATTAGTTCTCTTATTATATATTTTATAGATTATTTTCAGCGTTAACAAAATTCGAAAGTTTTATGTATTATTTTTAATATTTTTTGTAACACTAAAAAACACTATGAATATATTTTGTATTACTCATTAAATAACATTTTCTGTCAAGTGCTATTTTTATGGCCAGATTATGAAGACATTAAGTTAATAAATTTGGAGAAAAAAAGCATGATAAAATCAGGTATAACAAATCTAAGGAGAATAAGCCCAAAATTCATTTATCTTGTTTTCCTGACAGCCCTTGTTTTGTCCCTTGGATCTGTTCCAGGAATGGCAGCTGAAGGTTGTAACTCGAATTTAATGGGCCAAGTCTTTGCTACAGCTGAAGCAGATCTCGGAGCTATTGGACCACAAAACACACTCATTATTACGGATATAGGCACTCCTGCAGAGTCTTATGTTTTCCTGGACGATTTCTACTCCGAGTTTTATAACAGGAATCTTCTGTACACAAAAAATCTCCTCACTGTCGAGAACTCAAGAAATAGTCCCCTATGGTTTGCATTTTTCAATAAATGTAGCGGGAAATGTACTTATATTGAGGTCTCTTATGAAAACGAAAGTAATATTAGTTACAAGGTAACTGAAAACATAAACTTTGATAAGCTTTCGAAAACCAAGAAATCGAGAGATGCATGGAGTGAAAAGGTAAACAATTCGGTATTTAACGGGCACGAGTTTGCTATTCTTACGATTTCGAACGCCTGGGCTACCGGAAAGCTCGACTATGAGCTTATGCAGTGCCTGGAACTGCACAATCATTTCTGCCCAGGAGTTTCCAGCGGTTACGTGCTTGCAAACTGGATGGAAGAAAACTATCCGCTTAAGGAAGGCGTGAGTTACACGGTTTTCTCCTGCCCTAACTGGTGCAAAGACGATGTTTTCGTAAAGCGCTGGGATGTGACTCCGGGAACAGGAGGTATCTGGGTCTCGGCATTAACGGATAACGAAACCGAAGCTCTAGGTGGGTCCCCTGCAGGCATCTTCGTAGTCAAGGATAAAAATGCCGGAACTATGAAAGCAGTAGTTCTCGGGTTTAACTTTGACGTTGTCAATGCGAACTGTGGTGCAAAAGACGGTGATCCAGGATGGGTCTCGAAATATTTAGCTGATCTCTGGCTTATGGATAAGGAAAACTGGGACACAGAGGGACTTGTCTCGGTAATTTCAGTGATGGATATCGATGCCAATACCCTGAACGAAATGAAGCTGGCAGACAATAATCCTTATGTGGTTCTCGGGCTGCTTAATTCGACAGAAAGTACTCAGCCCTCGGAAAACTGAGCTAGTGGAATAGGTAATAAACTAAATGATCTAAACCCACAAAAAAGTTTAATCAGGTATGTTTGAGGATTCCAGTAATCCTCATATCTGCCTCTTTCTCTTCCTTTTTTTATTTTTTGTTGTTCTGACATTTTTCCTGAAATTCATCTACTTTCTTTCTGGCATGTTCTGATTTTTTGGTTTTGACTGTTACATGCATCTGGTTATAGGATGAGGTTATAGAATTATTTATTACCTAAACGCACATGAAATTCTTCTAATTACAGGCACAAAGAAATGAAAGTACTTGAAAGAACTTTCATGCCAATGGAATTCCTTATTAATAACACAGAATTCTTCATTATAAGAATAGGATTCTTCATTATCAGAATAGGATTCTTCATTATCAGAATAGGATTCTTTATTATCAGAACAGGATTCCTTATTAATAACTAATTATTTACTTATAGAGATATCGCAACAGCCAAAAAAGAGTTAATACCATGCTTGAAAAACTGAAAACCTCACTCATTAATTCTCCTGTGATCAAGCGAGGAGAATATAACTATTTTATCCATCCGATATCTGATGGTGTGCCGTCCATAGACCCCCATATGGTTGAAGAGATCGCCGAATATATTCTTCAGATTACCGACATTAAAAAGGTTGATACAATTCTTACAATAGAGGCCATGGGCATTCCTGTAGCAAATGCTCTTTCTCTGAAAACAGGAATTCCTTTGACCATTGTTCGAAAGCGGCCTTATTTCCTTGAAGGAGAAGTTGAACTTTCTCAGAGTACAGGGTACTCGAAAGGAGCTCTTTATATAAACGGGCTCAAGAAAGGAGACAGAGTAATTATCGTGGACGACGTCATCAGTACTGGCGGAACTCTAATAGCACTCGTAAAAGCCCTGAAAACTATGGGTGTAGAGATTCTGGACGTAATTTCCGTTATCGGTAGGGGAAACGGCTATTTGCAATTAAAGGAGCTCGGGGTTGAACCCAAGATTCTCGTTACGATCGACGTGAGCGAGAAAGGTGTGGAGATCAAGAATGTCTTTGGGAACGAGTAATGCGTTTGACCTAAGGCCTGACTATATTATCAATGTAATAAATAAACTGGGCGCAAAAATCGTAGGTTTCCAGTTTCCTGAAGGGCTCAAAAGAAAAGGTCCAGAGCTCGCAAAAAAAGTTGAAGAAGCCACCGGAGCTGAGATTATCATCTCTGGAGACCCATGTTTTGGGGCCTGCGACCTGGATAAAACGTTACTTGAGCAGGTTGAGATTCTTTTCCACTTCGGGCATGCCGAGCTGGAGGATACGAAATTTTCCGAAAAAGTATATTTCATAGAAACACGTTCTGCAGTTGACATCCGGCCGGTTGTTGAAAAGGCTGTTTCTGAACTTAAGGGGCAGGTTATAGGGCTGATTACTACTGTCCAGCATGTCCATAAGCTCCCTGAAGCTTGTGCTGTCCTCGAGGCGAAAGGAAAGACCTGCGTAATCGGGAAAGGAGACTCCAGGCTAGCATATCCGGGCCAGGTACTTGGCTGCAATTTTTCGACAGCAAGGAACGAAGTATGTGATGAATATTTATATATTGGAGGTGGAGATTTCCATCCTTTAGGCGTAGCTCTTTCCACAAAAAAGAGGGTCCTTGCAGCCGATCCCTTTTCCGGAGAAGTTCGCGAGGTGGACCCTTCAAGAATCCTCCGCCAGCGGAGCGCGGTAATTGCAAAATCACTGGATGCGAAGGTTTTCGGGATAATCGTCTCAAGCAAAAACGGGCAGGAAAGAATGGAGCTGGCTTTCTCTTTGAAAGCGCTTGCCAAAAAGCACGAAAAAGAGGCACACCTTATCCTGATTGATCTTGTCACTCCGGATCAGCTTCTTCAATTCAAAGTAGACGCTTTCGTGAATACTGCCTGCCCAAGGCTTGCAATCGATGAAGTTGGGCGTTTTCCCTCCCCAATGCTTACGCCTCAGGAATTTGAGATAGTGCTTGGAGAGCGGGAATGGGAAAAACTTGTGCTCGATGAGATTACCGAAGAGCCGGTATAACTTTTTAATGTTGGTTATGTCCAGGTAATAAGTTAATGTCCAGGTAATATGTTAATGTCCAGGTAATGAGTTAAAGTCTAATCAATAAGCTAAAATATATAAATAAAGAATTAAAATTAAATGAATAGAAAATTTAAGTAGATGAAATGAAACAGAGAAAACTTGAGATACTCCTGGAAGAGTTGGAAGACTTTTCCAGTCCTGAACTTGAACTGGAGCAGTACCAGACCCCTCCTCTTTTAGCTGCGGAAATTCTTCACTTTGCTTACATGCAGGGAGATCTTGATGATTCGGTGCAGGATTTGGGCTGCGGTACTGGTATCCTTGCAATCGGGGCAAAGCTTCTGGGAGCCAGAAAGGTTGTGGGTTATGATACGGATTCAAAAGCACTTGAAACCGCAAGAAAAAATGCCCTAAAACTTGGAGTAGAAGTCGAGTTCGTATTATCAGACATTACCGACGTTAAAGAATGCGTAAAAACCACGGTTATGAACCCTCCTTTCGGGGCAAGAGTGAAAGGCAGAGACCGGCCTTTTCTTTCGTCAGCATTAAGAACAAGTGAAGTGATATATTCAATTCACAATCGCGGAAGCCTTGCTTTTATCCAAAAGTTCATTAAGCCTGCAGTCATTACACACTCCTACGTTGCGAAATTCCCTATAAAACGAACCTTCGATTTCCATAAAAAAGAACGAGAGGTTATTGAGGTAGAAATCTACAGGATTAAAGTCTCAGGATATCCAGATGCAAGCACCGTTTAAGGCATCAGATTTTATAGCATCAGTGCAGGACATTACCTCAAAAGGCGAGCTATTACACTGCTTATAATAAGTATGCCTGTGTATTACAAACTATATGGTGCGTCAATAAGGGCAAAAGTGGCAGATAATAAGAACATGATAATCTATCCCCTCTACTGAGGTTGATTATCTGTCAATTGAATGTGCCAGTATCCAACCGAATGGCTACCAGCATTCCTTGTTATTGATAGTTACTGTGATTACGATTTATATCGACTACTAACGATAGTCCAAATGAGGGATCATGATTAGAATTAGAAAAAGTAAAACTACGAGAAAAAAATTGACTGGCCCGAGCGAAGGAAAGCCGGTTGCCGAAAATGTAACTCAAATTACTTCCGAAAGCAGAGACCAGTTCAAAGGCCGATCTAGAGATCAGTTTAAAACCCAGTCAAGGGAACAGGTTAAAAATCAACCAAGGGAGCAGCCCAGAGAATATAAGAGCCAATCAAGAGATCACTTCAGGGGACATCCCAGGGATCAGTTTAAAGGTAAGTCCAGGGCTCAGTCAAAGGACCAGTTCAGGGGAGACCAGGGCAAGAAAAGAAGATTCCCTTACCAGAAAAAAGGCTCCAGGGAAAGATCGGATATGCCTGAACCCAGAGCTCCCTACGAAACCGAGACTCCTGAAGAAGAGCTCGAAAAAGGAGGTTTTGTGCTTCCTGGAGAGCTTGTGGGAACAACTGAAGAGTTCAAACCCGGGGAAGGAACAACCGTATCTGCCGGAGATATTTACTCTACAGCTACCGGAAACGTAATTATTGACAGGAAAGCAAGAGTAGTTTCGGTCAGGCCACGCACGCTCACTCCGAATATTCTTAAAGTAGGGGACATTGTCTATGGAAAGATAACTGACGTGCGCGAATCCGGGGCAATGGTGGAAGTTGCAGGAATCGAAGGTAAAGAAGACAGGGAAATTGTCAATGTGCGTTCGGGAGATATCCACGTGTCGAATGTGCGGGACTCCTATGTTAAGAGACTTTCAGACGAGTTCAGACCCTTTGATATAGTCAAAGCCAGAGTTCTCGACACCGAAAGAATTCGCCTTACAACAGCTGAAGATTCTCTAGGAGTTGTAAAAGCCTACTGTTCAAACTGCAAAGGAGAACTCGTGCTTGAAGGGAAAAAGCTTAAATGCCCCGTCTGCAATATGACCGAAACTCGCAAAATCTCAACCGAGTACGGGAAAGGGGTAAAATAATTTCTTTCTCCTGCAGGTATGGGTTTCTGCACAATAAATAACCAGTAAATCATATTACTCACACTTACAGGTGGTCACCAATGGAACTGAACATTCTCTCCAAAACAGACAATGAGCTTGAAGTCAAGCTCAAAGGCGAGACACATACCCTCCTAAATCTACTTAAGGATCTTCTGATTAACGACCAGAGGGTTGAGATTGCTTTCTATGATATGAAGTACGTAAGTATCAGTGACCCGATCCTTTACATCAAAACCGATGGTACAAACCCTATTGAGGTCTTAAAGGACGCTGCTTCGAAAATAATAGCTCAGTGCGACGAATTTACTGATGTCTTTGGCAAGGCAGTAAACGCCTGAAGTATCTGAAAAATAGTGCATAACGTCTTTTTAAAGGCGTTTTGCTTTCTTTTTCCGGTAAATCCGGAATCTTTCCAGCAGGGGGTTCTTGATAGTTATTAATGAGCTTTTGCTATCTTAAAATTTAAGGTAGTTCTGGAATACTTTTTTATGAATCGATACGTAATCCAGATTAAACAAGAAATCTTAAACACGAAGCAGGATAAAAGCATTAAACTGGATTGAGTAATTTCGATTCTTTTTAGTTCAAAATTATGTCCTGCATCTACAACTTAAAAATCATAAACTAACCTGTAACTTAAAAATCATAAACTAACCTGTAACTTAAAAATCATAAACTAACCTGTAACTAATATTGAGGTTAACCTATAACTAATATTGAAGTATGAAAGATAAATTGAGGTATGAAAGAAGATGAAACTTGACGACTCATCCCTTCAGAAGTTCGGTTTTATAAAAAGAGAGACCCTTGGCAGTATAAACATCGACCCTCTTCAGACAGGCGGGCGTCTGACCGAGGCTGCAAAACAGGCTCTTGTAGAGTGGGGAGACGGGTATTCGGTATGTGATTTCTGCGGAGGGGTTCTGGATCAGATAAAAAAGCCTCCAATTTATGATTTTGTACATAATGCCCTCCCCGAGTTTCTGGACTGTGATGAGGCAAGAGTCACAAATGGAGCACGAGAGTCCAAGTTTGCTGTCATGCATTCTATTGGAAAGCCAGGAGACTGGATTGTGCTAGATGGGCTTGCCCATTACTCTTCCTACGTTGCAGCCGAAAGAGCAGGCCTTAATATCAAAGCCGTACCGCATTCAGGCAGCCCCGACTATTACCTTGACCCTGAAGGGTATGCTACGGCAATCGAAGAGGTTACAAAGGAAAGTGGAAAACCGCCTGCTCTTGCGCTTGTAACTTACCCGGACGGAAGTTATGGAAACCTGCCCGATGCAAGAAAGATAGCGTCGGTCTGCCATCAATACGACGTTCCTCTCCTTCTGAATGGCGCATATGCCGTAGGAAGAATGCCAGTATCTGCAAAAGAAATCGGTGCCGACTTTATTGCAGGCAGCGGGCATAAATCAATGGCCGCATCAGGGCCTGTCGGAGTGCTCGGGGTAAGTGAAGAGTACGCTCCCATCGTGTTCAGGAAATCCAAACATAACAAGGTAAAAGAAGTTGAGCTTCTAGGATGCACGGCAAGGGGCGCTACGGTTATGACCCTTATTGCATCTTTCCCGGATGTGGTAAAGCGTGTTAGGAACTGGGACCAGGAGGTCGAAAATGCCCGCTGGTTCTCGGCAAGGCTTGAGGAAATGGGCTTTATCCAGCGCGGGCAGAAACCCCATTCTCATGACCTTATGTTCTTTGAAGCTCCACGCTTCTATGAAATCTCCGAGAAAGTCAAAAAAGGAAGATACTTCCTCTACAAAGATCTCAAAGCACGCAATATTCATGGCATCAAGTCCGGGCTTACAAAATATTTCAAACTCAGTACTTTCGGGCTTGGAAGAGAAAAACTTGAAGTTGTCGCTGATTCCTTTGAGGATATCCTGAAAAAATATGAGGATATTTAAGGCTGTTTAAGCCTGTTGATTTTATTTTACGCTCGGGGGAACTAAACCAAGGCTCAATATCCTGGTTCTGAATCTCTCCCTCTTTTTTGAAGCAAATAAGTTAAAAAATTCAAGATTCCCAAGAAATAGTTCAAAAAATATGCACAAATGTTGTTTTCGGAATATCTATCAAATTTATCTGCCGAATCCAGTACTTTTACTAAGTCAGGGTACTTTTACTGAGACCAGTACCTTTACTTTTTAACTCCACATTTTCCATATACCCTTCTTGTGTAGAATTAAATACCCAAGCAGTTTACGTCCCATGATGAATTAAATAGCATGAGTCCTCTAAATTATTATGGGAATTTAATCATTATGGAGGAGTATATTTGGAAGAAGATAGTGGAGATGCTTTTAAGTATAAACTTGGTAAGTGGGTTTTAAGCATAGATGAATGTGCTTTTATGGATCTCATGGAGATTGGAAAGAACACGTCTATGCGTCAATATCTAATCAAGTCAATTGATAATTGGGTAAACAAAGAAGAACCACTTATAACAGATGAATTTATTTCGGAAATGTGCGACTTTATTAAAAACGAAAATGAAGTCCTTTACGACCGTTTAGTGAAAAAATGCGCTCTAAAAGGAATAAGTGTAGGTGAAGGTATATTTGAATCACTGAGCCTTTTGAACTGTGGAATGATAAGTGCGCAGGAGTGCAGACAGTATGGAGATGACTTCTCTGATGTTTGATCTCTGATGTGTCATATTTCTGTCATTTTTTCGCTCCTTTGAGTAAAGTAGGACTTACGCAGTTGAACTGAGAAATCAACAGTATCAAACCTTCTACTATCTAAAAAGCTAATTAAACCACATCATGTATTGTGCTCGATTTCGTACTTAAGTGTAAAGTCCTAAATACATTTATAAAAAGGATTAGTCAGGTGCAGCAGTAAGATCTCGCAATGGAATTTCTCTGCTATTCACCTGTCTTTAGTTTTTCAGTAAATTTTCTTACTTGAAATCTTTCAGGGCTTCAAAATCCAGGGTTGCGAAGTAATCCTCAATGGTCTCGGCTCTTCTTATCTGCACAACACTTCCGTCTTTTCTGAGAAGGAGTTCGGCAGAACGGAGTTTTCCGTTGTAATTGAAACCCATAGAGTGTCCGTGAGCACCTGTGTCGTGGATTGCAAGGATATCTCCTATTTCAATTTCTGGAAGAAGCCTGTCGATTGCAAATTTATCATTATTTTCGCAGAGGGAGCCGGTTACGTCATACTTATGGACAGGAGCCTCATTTTCCTTTCCGAGCACTGTTATATGATGATAGGCTCCGTAAATGCCAGGACGCATCAGATTGGCCATGCAGGAGTCCATCCCGACATAGTCCTTGTAGGTGTGTTTGAGATGCCGAACCTGGGTAATCAGGTAGCCATAGGGGCCTGTAATTACACGGCCGCATTCCAGAAAGACTTTAAGCGGATAAAGCCCGCTAGCTGTGATTGTGGCTTCGTAAGCTTCTTTGACACCTTTTGCCACGGCTTCGAAGGAAACAGGTTCTTCTTCAGGCCTGTAGGGGATGCCTATGCCTCCGCCGAGGTTCACAAATTCGAACTTTATGTTGAGTTCCTTTGAGATTTCAACTATAAGTTCGAAGAGGATTCTTGCGGTTTCCACAAAGTAATCAGCGTTTAGTTCATTCGAAGCCACCATCGTGTGCATTCCGAAACGCTTTACTCCTCTGTCCCTGAGTATGCGGTAGCCTTCAAAAAGCTGGTCTCTCGTAAAGCCGTACTTTGCCTCTTCCGGCTTTCCTATAATGGAATTTCCTTCTTTAAGAGGGCCAGGATTGTACCTGAAACAGACAATATCAGGAAGTCCGGCATACTTCTCAAGGTAGTCAATATGGCTTATGTCATCAAGATTTATGTATGCTCCAAGCTCTTTTGCCTTCAGGAACTCTTCAGCAGGAGTATCGTTTGAACTAAACATTATGTTTTCTCCGGTAATTCCCGCTTTTTCAGCAAGAATTAACTCAGGCAAAGAACTGCAATCCGCACCGAAGCCTTCTTCTCTCAGAATTTTAAGAATAAAGGGGTTTGGAAGGGCTTTTACAGCAAAAAATTCTTTAAAACTCGGAACCTCCCTGAAAGCTGCTTTCATTTTCTCCGCATTTTCCAGAATGGCTTTCTCATCGTAGATATGAAATGGGGTGGGATACTTTTTTATTATTTCCAGAATTTTTTCTTTGGTGAAGGGAAGGTCCTTTGAAACCATATTATTACCTTTTACTGATTTTTGTTTAATGGGGTTTTGTATCTATTTGAATTTTTACTACTTTATTAGTCTTTCTGCCCCGAGTCCCGTCACCCGAGTCCCGTCTCGGGAGGACGGTGCCCTTTTCGCTCACTTCGTTCGCTCAAGAGGGCTGAATTATAATGAAGATATTTAACTGAGCCAAAAAGGCTAATTTAGGGGCAAAAAATATTGATTTTCAACCTGTTCAGAGCTCATTTAATTGGGTTTCGTTTTAGGCAATCGGCGCAAACCTTTTCAAAAGAGGTTTGATCGAAAATCCCCTGACAACGTTTGGGTTTGAGAACCTTATCCCCGAACCCTATCCGGCGTGATCAACCGGCGCAACGGTTGCGGCACAATGGTTGTGGTCAAAACGGTCACTGATTGAGTTTTTTGAAAACTTGTTTAAGCCTGGAGTAGGAGTAGGTGTTTATAATGTCTTCTTTTTCAAGCCAGCCCCGCCGTGCCTGTCCGAGGCCGTACCGCATGGAAGTCAGGTCGGAAACAGCATGGCTGTCTGTAGATATACAGAACTTTAGGCCAAAAGTCTTTGCACGCAGGATAAGCTCGTCATTGAGATCAAGCCTTGAAGGCTGGCTGTTGATCTCCATTACTTTTCCATTTGCAGCGGCAGCTTCAAAGACCATTTCAAAATTAACGGCATAAGCCTCTCTTTTCCCTAGCAGTCTTCCTGAGGGATGTGCAAGGATATCGAGATATTTGTTCTCCAGAGCCGTGACAATCCTTTCGGTCATTCTCCTTTCAGGGAATGCAAAACCGGAATGTACAGCTCCTACCACAACATCTAATTCTTTGAGAATCTCATCAGGATAGTCAAGGCTTCCATCTTTCAGGATATCGACCTCAGATCCTTTGAGGATTTTTATCCGGAATATTTTTGAGAGTTTGTCAATTTCTTTCCATTGGGCTTTTAGTTTCTCGATTTCCAGGCCGTTTGCAACTTTCTGGGAACGGGAATGATCGGTTACTGCGATATACTCATAACCAAGAGTTTCTGCTTTTTCGATCATGGTTTTTAGGCTGTCTTTTCCTTCACTGTATTCGGTATGCATGTGGAGATCTCCCCTGAGATCACCTGCTTCTACCAGTTTGGGCAGGGCATTTCTTGCAGCGGCTTTAATTTCTCCCCGGTTTTCCCGAAGTTCGGGTGGAATATAGGCAAGGCCAAGTCTTTCATAAATCTCTGCTTCGCTGCTGCCTGCAATTTGTTTTCCGGATTCTTTTAAATACAGCCCGTATTCCGAAAGTTTGTAACCGTTTTTGATGGCAACGTTTCTAAGTTCTATATTGTGCTCTTTTGAGCCCGTAAAATACTGAAGAGCTGATCCGTAGCTTTCAGGTGGGACTACTCTCAGGTCAATGGCTGTCCCTTCTCTCAAAATTACGCTGCTTTTTGTGCTGCCTTTTAAGATCACCTGTTCAACGTCCGGAAGGGAGACAAAACAGTCCATTACCTTCAAAGCCTCTTCTTTTTCAGCTTCTGTCAGGATATCGATATCCCCAATTGTCTCTTTCAACCTGCGGAGTGAACCTGTGTATATTATTTTCGAGAGGTCGATTTTAGAGGTTCTGCTTTCACACTGGGCTTTTAAAGCAGATATAACTTCGTCTGCTAGTGGAAGTGCTTTTCCTAGAGCTAGTCGGGCATGGCTTTTCTCATACTGCTCAATTGCTCTTGCCAGATTCTTTTCACTTATTTCTCCAAATCCTTCGAGCCTCTTTAGCCTGTGGGCAATGATTGCGTTTTTAAGGTCTGAAAGTGTCCTCACACCAAGGGCATCAGAAAGCTTTTTTATTTTCTTTGCCCCAAGTCCTCGAATTTCCATCAGTTCTGCGGTGCCTGAAGGGGCTTTTTCTTTAAGCTTTTCAAATTTTTCCACTTTGCCTGTTTCCAGATACTCGGCAATGTGGTCGGCAATGGACTCCCCGATGCCCGGAATTTTAGTCAGCCCAGATTTTCCTTCTCTGGCATAGATTTTTTCTATGTCTTCCCTAAGGTTTTCTATCATCTGAGCAGCTTTCCTATAAGCCCGTGGTTTCCATTCAACCTGCTGGTATTCAAGAATGTCAGCAGCCTCATAAAATAACTCGGCAATCTCTCGATTTCTCAATTGTTACCCCCTGTCCCTTTTATTTTCTGTTCCAGTTTCTTCTTTTACTATCTTCTTCTTTCTTTTCTTCCTGCATAAATAGTCTTCAAATACCTTTCATTCATTCAATAAATGTTCAAATGTATTTCATTTATTCAATAAATCTTCAAATGCCTTTGTCTTCCTTAAAATTCGTGACTTCTATAAGTGTAGTAATATCATAAGATCCTTTATCATGTCTTATGCGTAAAAAGCGAGGAAAACGCAGAGCAAGCCCGGTATCTCCTTCTCCCTGCCCGGCAGTGTGACTCGGGCTTTTAGTAATTTTCGAACCAAGGACTTCAATAACCAGAAACGGTTCTACAAAGATATCCGGAAGCATTCTACTTTTTATGAGTACATTTTTAGGGACTTCAGAAATAATATGCTCTGAAAGCAAGCTGTTGATTTCTTTTGCGTCCGCTTCTGTGAACCCGGTCCCAACTTTTGTAAAAGTTTCAAAACGCTGTTCCTCTTCATTAAGAACTGCACAGAGGAGAGCCCCAAATGAACCTTTCCTTTTTCCTCGCCCATAATATTTCCCTACAATTGCAAGGTCAAAGGTCTCTCTCATCCCGCTGGCATATTCTTCTTTCCATTTGAGCCAGAGCCAGCTCCTTTTTCCGGCTTCGTAAATAGAATTCCGATCCATAGATTTGATTATAATTCCTTCAAGCTTCTTTTCCAGAGCCTCGTTGAAAAAGTCCTCTATTTCTTCAAGATTATCCGTAACAATTCTTCTAGCAAGGCGAAGAATTTCTGATCCCTTTACATGTTCCTCAAGGATAGCTCGTCTTTCCGGGTAAGATTTCTTCAGGAGCGAATTTCCTTCCAGGTACAGGATATCGAAAAAGAATACAGCAACAGGGCAAATTTCAGCATATTTTTGGACCTCATACTTTCTGCGCCTCTTCATTAGTCTCTGGAATGAATAAAATTCTCCAGTTGAATCGTCTGCTTTCCCGCCTTCAACGTATGCAACGATTTCCCCATCAAGCACGATTTTCTCTGCAAGAATGCCTTTCCTAACCGCTTTCACAACATCGGGATACTGGGCAGTTATATCTTCAAGCCTTCGAGAAAAAGCTTTAACCTCTTCTCCGTTTTTATGGATCTGTACTCTCTCTCCATCATACTTTTCTTCGGCTGCTTTTTTTCCGGGAATTCTTTCATCAAGATCTTCAAAAGTTTCCACGCGCTGCGCAAGCATTGACCTGACAGGCCGGCCAAGTTTTATGGTGAAGCGCCCAAGAGCTTTCGGACCGTGTTCTGCAAGGGATTCTGCAAGCTCTCCGATGTCAGTACAAACGCTATAGCTTTCTTTGATCTTGACGACATATTTTTCGTCCCCTGTAAAAGCGATAGAAAATGCCTCAAGCAAAAATTGGTCCCCAAAACCAAGCCTTAGTTTCCCAAGTACAATCCTGACTATGTATTTTCCTTCTTTGGGGCTGGCCCGCTTCAGGATGCTGGAAAGCAGCCCGGTTTTTTCCTCCTGACCTCCTTTTCCTGAGGCTTCTTTTATCTCTTTTAACCTTCCAAACACTTCATCAATTGCCAGAGACTTTTCGTCTCTACGATTTAACTCAAAAGCTACATCCCCAAGGTCCCCTGTCCTTGAATATCTTTTTTTAACCTCTTCTTCGGAAACTCCGTATGCTCCGGCAATAGCTTTTAAAGCGAGCTTATCTCCTATTCCCAGTGCTGTATTCTCAAAAGCAGGTCCTATGCTCCCGAGAAAAAGGTATGCACTGTCCTTTACTTCCTTTACTTCCAGCCCCTAAAAAAAATTAGCAATTTTCCTGACGATTTCCTTATGGGATGTTATGTTTTCAAGTTCCTCAAAAAGCTCCGCAAGCTCTATGAATCGAGCCATTACCCTCTCCCCGAAAAAACGCTTTGAAATTTTTCTCTATACTATAATTCAATTCGCAGGTCTTTATCGCTTTGCACCCTCAAATTTCAGAAATAGAGTTTTTCCTCTTTTCCCCATGAAACAACTATCCCTGCCATTCTCTCTTCGTTACCGAAACATTTAATATCTAAAAGATGCATGAGGAGAATACACATCACTTTTATACATCTTCATGCGGCTGTGGTTTAGCGGCTATGACCTGAGCTTCCCAAGCTTAGAACCCGGGTTCGAATCCCGGCAGTCGCATTGAAAATAGTTAAAAATAAGTCTTTTTTGAATTATATTTTTTTAGAACTAAGAATTATTAAAACTATATTTTTTTAAATCAAGTCTTTTTGAAACTATATTTCTTAAAAACTAAGTAACTATTCAGCCTGCCAAAAAAAGTTGATTGATATTGATTTTAATGAAAAATAGTTACTGTTATATTACAATTTCTTTTTAATAATATTTAGAAATATCTAATAGTATTTAGAAATATCTTTACTGGCTTCGATCTCCAAAAAATTCAGAATAAAGTTAGACTTTAAAATCCACATAAATAAGTGAGCTTTTTAATAAATACGCATATAAAAAAATCAAAGATAAACACGGATAAACACGAATTGAAACTATCTGTATTCATATGTGTTTATCTGTGTTTTATTGAGAAGATACTGTGAATCGATGTATCAGGTGTTTATTTGTGCTCTACAAGAGGTAGATAATCCGAATAGGTGCTGTGTGTTATGTTTTTATACGCGGAGTCAGCAATGCCATCCCCGTCTTTATCTACTGCGGTTTGGGAAAATCCAGTGCCGCCAGGTTTTCCCCAGAAATTACCCGCTATATACGATCCGCCTACAATGTTAGTGCCTGCAGTTTTCGTAATGTTATAGGAATTTCCTTCTCCGTTTTTAATGGTCATATTGGTATTGTTGAAGTAGTTGTTGTAAATAAGGTTCCTATCGCTTCTAGGACAGATATAAAAACCGTAAACACTATTATTTTGAACAGTATTGTCTGAGAATGTGTTGCCGTCAGAGTTGCCAAAATGGATTCCTCTGCTACTGTCAGAAGCCGTATTTCCTGAGAGGAGATTGTCTTTAGAACTTTGAATAGCAATCCCGTACTCTTCATTATTTGTAACTGTATTGTTTGAGATTATATTTCCACTGGAATACAAGGTGTAGATCCCAAGCCCGTTATTCAAAAGTTTGTTGTTATCAATTGTACAGTTCCTGCATGAAGACAAATAGATTCCTGAGTGAATGGGATCTGTAGCTCCAAGAATCTTAAACCCACTAATTGTTATATTATCTGCTTTCAGAAGGAGCACGTTAGCATTTGGATTTCCGGCTTGAATTATTGTATCATCAGGGTTTCCGGATTCTGACCTGATTGTGAGATTATCTTTAGTTATTTTGATGTTTTCTGTATAGGTTCCGGGGCTTACGGTAATTACATCGCCAGAAGTTGAATTGTTAATAGCACTTTGAATTGAACTTCCTGGCTGGACTGAAATCTCAGCCGCAGCTCCGACACCTGATATTAGTGTTAAAATAAGAACAAATGCTAATAAAGTGGTTAATTTGCTTATTTTAATGCCTCCGTTTATTTAGTAAAGTTCTGGTGGAACTTTATTTAACGAATAAATATTTACGCCCCAACACCATGCCAATTCACGTATGTAAACGTGTTGTCTTGACCAAAAAAAATTGTTATTAAATATAAATTCTTTAACTTAATATTCCAAAAACAAGCGTCTAATGTAAAAATTAAAAAATGACTGGATTTTAACCATGATCCCTTCCCCTTTTACATCTAACAGTAGCGAAAAAAGTTATCCATTTAAGAACGAATGCGGGTGAGTTTAAAAAAGATCGTGGCTTCGCCAGAGAAGAACAAAAAATATAATTATGGACTACGTGCCCTAGTTTAAACTAAAATTTCTAACGAGTCTACTCCATAACTCAAAATTGCCTCTTTGAATATGGAATTAAGAATAATCAAGAGTTTATGCTCAAGGGAACTAGTTCTAAAACTCTTATTAATTTTGAGTATAAAACTGGTTTTGGGATGAGCTCAACTCTTCTCAGGTTAATTATGATATCCGTATGTGTTTGAGCCAAAGATATCCCAAAATAATTATATTCTAAACATATCCCAAAATAATTATATTCTAAACTATGCGTCTACTTTGGATCGCATTATTAGTACCCCTACTGATTTGTTGAGATTAGGACTTACGCGGTTGAACTGATAAATCAATAGCATCAAACCTTCAACTGTATAAACCACTAAACAAGTCACAACGCCTAAAGTTCTTGATTTTATACTTCAAGTGCGTAAGTCCTAGAAATAAACTCATCTGGACTTAAATGTGGGAAAGCTCATCAAGTGAAATCTTTTTCCTGTAGCCCATACCCTGGAATATTGCTACAAGATCTCCTTTATCATCAGTTATATCTACAGTATATGTTGAAATTTTGGGGTTTATTGAGGTTTCTTTTGCTTCCGCTGTGAGAGTCTTACCTGTTGCGGCTTTTACAAAAGAAATATTTGCATTGATAGCAACAGCAACATTTCCGTACGCATTTGACGCTGCAGCAAAAGTGAGGTCTGCAAGGGTAAATATTGCACCTCCCTGGACGGTTTTCAGGGCATTAAGGTGCTTTTCCTCTATATTCATGATAGCTTTCGCATATCCAGGAGAGGCTTCTAAAAGTTCGATTCCTGAAACTGCAGCAAAATTATCGTTCTTAAAAAATTTTTTAATATTTTCCATATAATAACTCCAGTTATTGTGTCGGTAAAGTCGTGCTCTATTCTTCTTATTTTTAATTAAAGTTATTCTCCTGAATGTAAACTTAATCCTGAATCTGCCATTTTCAGAGGTTAAATTCCCAGCAAGCCCTTAATATAACTATCAAAATCTTTTTGAACACCAAAAATAATTTCTCCTGGGATCGAAGTGGTGGAAAAAAATCCATTATTCTGGAAGGCAGTTATCAAAAGGGCTGCACAGGTTATTGCAGGCCTATTCTTTTTTATGGTGGCGTTTTTTCTGTCTGCCGGTATGATTGATCTACCCAGAGCATGGTTTTTCTTTAGCCTTTATTTCATCTCGGTGCTCTTTAACATGGTTATTTTCCTCAAATTCAATCCTGAGATCATGAGAGCACGGAGTGAAATGAAATGGGGAGAAATGAAGTGGTGGGATAAGCTGTTTGCAGTGCTCTATATAATATTTCTTTTCATAATGTTTATTGTGTGCGGGCTTGATGTGGGAAGGTTCAAGCTTTCAAACCCTGGGATGGAGTTTCTAGCTGTCGGCGTGGTAATTTTCATCGTGGGCTGGGTTTTTGTAACGTGGGCAATGGTCGAAAACAAATTTTTTGAAACTACAGTCCGCATCCAAAAGGAAAGGAGACATAGGGTTGTTATCACAGGACCCTATGCTATCGTTCGGCATCCGGGTTATGCCGGCATGATACTGTTTTACGGCTGCGCTCCATTCGTCATTGGCTCTCTTTACGGGCTGATACCTGCACTGTTACTTGCTGTTGCTTTTGTTTTCCGCACATATTTCGAAGACAGGATGCTCTACGAGAAGCTTCCAGGATATAGAGAATACACAAAGAAGGTAAAGTATCGGCTTGTGCCGTTTATCTGGTGAGGAATAAAAGAATCACTTTTATTCTCAACTTTATTCTCAACTTTATTCTCAACTAGAATAGTTTCATAACTATTCTCATGATCAGAAACCCGATAATTATTCAGAACATAAGATTCAGAGAGACAGTTTTGATTTTTGAGATAAGCTCTATATCTGTGTGACAGAGAATTACATTTAAAATGTCATCTGATCCTTAAAACCAGACTAATCTGTATAGTTAATAGAGATTAATTATTTATAAACGAACCATTTATTATTTACCGGGTTTATATTAAATTACTTTTTATATAATTAAGATATATATGATCGACCCAATGGTCGAGCTCGTATACGGGGGTTAAGAATGAAAATAAAATTAATCGTTTCTCTGTTAGCGTTATGCCTGACATTGTCTATTGTGTCTGTGCAAGCGCAGACTGACACGGACATGGTCGGAAATATGAAAAATATGAGTGCGATCCTGGCCGGAAATATAGATGAAACCATTACCTGCAACATGACCGGAAACGCAGCTATTGTCGGCACAGATAATATAAGCGGAAAAATGGGGAACATGACAAAAATGGGGAACATGACAAAACCCGTGACATTTAATATAGTCGGAAAGGTAGTCATAGTCAAAGACGTTGGAAATATGACCGAAAAAGCGCTTATAATCGGCAAAATGGAGAATATGCCCGGAAAAGTGGTTATTTTCGGAAAAATGGATAAAATGGGTGCAATGGCCACAAGAATGGAGAATAGGTCAGCCGGAAATATGCCTGCCAAAATGGCCGCAAGAATAGAGAACATGTCCGGAATGGCAGAAAACCTGCAGAACATGACCATAGTCAAAGTTGGAACCATGACTGGGACTGTGACATACAATATGACCAAAGATATGGAAAACATGCCCGGAATGGCCACAAGAATGGAGAACAGGACCGGAAGAATGGAAAACCTGACTGTGCTCGCGGCTGGAGATATGACTGGAACCATAACATGTGATCTGACTGGAAAAATGATTATAATTAGAAACATGGGTAGTATGGAAGAGGTAGCCGGAAAACTATCTAATATGCCCGGAATAGCCGCAAGAATAGAGAACATAACCGGAAAAATGGGGAACATAACCGGAAAAATGGGGAACATAACCAGACCCATGATGTGTAACATGGCCGGAGGCATGATTATATTTAAAGATATGGATAATATGGCCTCAATGGTCGAACAAATGGATAATATGCCCGGAATGGACGAAAAAATGAATTATCTGAGCGGAATGGACGCAAGTACGGTTATACTCGAGGATATGGGCATGACTGGAATGGCAGGAGAAATGGAAGACGCGACCAAAATGACCGGAAAAATGGGTGTAACCGGAAAAAAGATTATGATCCAAAATATGGATGATATGACTCAAATAATAACCAGAACCGTTACATGCAACATTACTGGAAACACGACCACGATTAAGAACATGGGGAACATGACCGAAAAATTAGGTATGAAGTAAACTATTGATCGGTAAAATGTTCGTGTAATGAAGCATGAATAAGGAAAGGATTACCTGTCGATTTGATTGAAAATCCTACTCAGGAAGTAGAGGCTGCAAATATATAGTATTTACAGTTCTTTACTCCTTTATTTTTCTAGTTTTTTATCGTGCATTATCTACTCGACATGTTTGCCTGATATCCAAAATCAACCTTTCGATATATTTCTGCTCTTACTGGATATTCGGGCGTCAAACAAACTTCCGGGCTAAAATAGATTTATCAATAAGTCTATAAATGCCCTAAGAATACTTATTATATTTATCAGTTCTTTCTTTTAACAATGCGAGTGCAATAATCTGCATGTGATCATATACCTTGATGAGAGTAAACACATGAATAAAGAGCAATTAAAAGAAGAAAGAATGGAATTCCTTTCCCAGATTGATTCTCTCTTTGATTTTCCTCTCACGTCACTGTCAATTTTATGGCTGATTCTTATTATTATCGACTTAGTGTCTGGTCTTTCACCTACCTTGCAGACATTAAGTTTTTTTATCTGGGGAATATTTATAATTGATTTTTTTATCGAACTGGTAATTTCCCCGAAAAAGAAGGGTTATTTAAAGGAAAACTGGCTTGTCGCTCTTTCCCTGTTTTTGCCTGCATTGAGAATTTTTAGGCTATTTAGCGGATTCAAGCTGGTCAGGTTTGCAAGCCATGTTAGATCTCTTCATCTGGCAAGTGTTCTCTCTTCTTTTTATCGGAGCTTAAGAACAGTCCAACAGATAATGGAGCAGCGAGGCTTGGTATATATTCTGCTGCTTACGACTTTGATAACTCTACTTGGAGCCGCGGGGATATATGATTTTGAGCGACAAGGTTTTACTTCTTATTTGGACGCTCTCTGGTGGACAGCAATTATTATGGTTACAGTAGGAAGCAATTACTGGCCAAAAACCACTGAAGGAAGGATACTGGCCTTTTTATTATCTGCTTATGCTTTTTACATTTTCGTATATGTAACTGCGGCCCTTGCAAGCCTTCTTGTCGGAAGTGAAAAGTCGTTCTCAAAAGAGATTGAAGAACTGCGCAGCAAAGTACAGCGTCTTTCCAGTGAAATTAACAGGTTTTCAGAAAGGGAAAAAAGTAGATTTGCAAAAGCTCTCAACCTTTTTTGCTACTGGTTCTTATCTGATTTCCTAATTATGACACTATCATTTATCAGACAAAAACCGATAAAATTTGCAGATTATTGCATAGCTCAAAATTCATTTTTTATAGGAGTTACGCAGTTGGCGTTTCGCATATCTTTTTTAACAACTCATAAAGTATCCAAATTAATTTAATGTGTATTGAGGATTCCTTAAATATTCCGTCACTGCCACTCTTCTAATTTTCATAGTACTTTCAAACCAGGATAT